>Ga0209374_1000122_pt1 | contig 89465 bp, 83 predicted proteins | sample SaaInlLV_DNA_10m_FD_184683 | JGI IMG/M metagenome (GOLD analysis project Ga0209374, IMG submission 184683) | Marine microbial communities from expanding oxygen minimum zones in the Saanich Inlet - SI075_LV_DNA_10m (SPAdes) (version 2) | ecosystem: Environmental > Aquatic > Marine > Unclassified ... | reverse complement strand
AATACTTGGAATTTCCATAATATATAAATTAAAAATTAAACATTCAGTTTGTTAATGTGCATGATCGTGATCATGCTCTTCTACTGCCGACCCAAAATAAAGTGCCGATAGCATGGTAAATATATAAGCCTGTAAGGCCGCTACTAATAATTCTAATATCCCTAATGCAAATGCAAGCATGAATGATAACGAGCTCCCTAACCAGCTTTTGAAAATAAACATCAACCCTATTAAACTCATTAATACAATATGTCCTGCAGTAATATTTGCATAGAGACGTATCATTAATGAAAAGGGCTTGATAAAGGTTCCTAATAACTCGATCGGTGCCAACACTAAACGCATTAATTTAGGAACGCCTGGCATCCAAAAAATATGCATCCAGTAGTCTTTCTTGGCCGTAAAGGTCGTGATCAAATAGGTTAAAATTGCTAAACAAAAGGTAACCGCTGTATTGTTTGTTACATTGATTCCTAGCGGCGTCAACCCTAATAAGTTGATGGTCCATACAAAGAAAAATACGGTAAGCAAATAGCTCATGTAACGCTTGTAGTGTTTTTTTCCAATGTTTGGAATGGCAATGTCATCTCTAACATACAATACGATGGGTTCAAGAATTCTTCCAATTCCAGAGGGAATTGAATTTGACTTATAGGTTTTGGCCATTCTAGAAAACACCACAAACAACAACACTGCAACCATCATAATCGTAAAAACGTTTTTGGTAATCGAAAAATCTAATGGTTTTACGTTTGTTGCATGGTGAGATTCATCATAAGTAATGGTCCCATCGGCGTCTGTTTTATATATTTTTCCGTGATCTAGTTTGTAAAAGGCGTCGCCTGCTTGTGCTACCGACTCTCCGTGATGAAGTTTTGAAGATGAAAAAACGCGTAGTCCGTTATCCCATAAAATTACAGGAAGCGGGAATCCAATGTACTTATGTACCCCTTCATCAGTTGTATATGAATATAAGCTGAAATCATAGGTGTCTTCTAAGTGGTGTTGAATGTAGGCTTTGATTTCGGACTTGAGATCCGTTCCAGCTGCTTTCTCACCTCCTGCCATAGATAGAAATGGCATTAGAAAAAATAATAATGTAATTAATCTGATTGTTAATTTACTTCGCATAACGCTATTTAATGATCACTAAAAAATCGATGCAAAGTTATGTATTAAATCAAAAACAAAAAACAATTTTTAGTCTTTATTTTAATCTTAAAAATGTAGGAAGAAATTGGACTTTAAAACTGCATTTCATTTAGCCATTTACTTAGGTGAATGGTCTCTAAAATTAAACACAGACTGTAGGGGATGAAAAACGCTAAAAACTCCAGTGTTTCAATGTTTCCATCTGCCTTGTATGCGCCATAAAAGACCATAAAAAAGACTAGAAATTTAACAAAACTACTGCCAAGAAACATAAATCCTACCTGGTTGGTGTATTTCTTTTTTAATTTAAATATTAAAAAAACAATTCCAATCGTCAAAAGTGTGTTTATAACATAGGAGGCAATAATTTTGTTTTCAAACACTGGGAGGTTTGCATTTTGCAGCAAAACTAAGTGTAATGCAAACGCCAAAGAAACCACAAAAATTAAGCGGGTCGAGAATAAAACCATGGGGTGCTTTAACATAACGAATCGAAAAGGGAATTAATATTTAATTCTGTTGAGTTGCTTCAAAACAGCATAAAGTGAAATGGCAACGCCAAAAAGTGTGCAAAGGATTAAGAATATTTTTTGATTGGGGTTATAGTTTTGATCTAGCCACTTCCCTAAACTCACAAAAAGGTATATGGTGACTCCCATTTGGATGCCAATAGCAGACAAAATAGCGGCTTGCTTAAGCGGATTCTTCAGAGCTAGAATTGTTTTGAGATGATGCTACTGTACTAACTTCGTTTTTCAACTCTTTCACGGAGCCTTTCATCACACAGCTAGCATTAAAGGTAGCGCCTGGTTCTACAGAAAGTTGCTCAATTTGCACATCTCCTTCTATATAGGCAGAAGCCCGTAAACTAAGGGTTCCCGAAACGATCAGATTGCCTTTAAATTTTCCTTCAACATCTGCGTTTTTACAACTCAAAACGCCTTCAACAGATCCAGTTTTGCCAATAACAACTTTTCCAGAAGTGTGTAATGACCCATTAATAAGGCCTTCAACTCTAAAGTCTCCTTCGCTAACCAAATCGCCATTAAAGGTTGTGCCTTGAGCAATCGTGTTTTGCTGAGAAAATGAATTCGTGTTTGATTTTTTTTGATCTGCAAACATATGTAATACTGTTTTAATTAATTGTTTCTAAGTAAGCTTCTACATTTTTATGTATCTGAACTGTTTGATAGTTTTTGGAAGAAATTCCAAAAAAAGATTTTGAAATTTTAAGGGCGCCTTTGTTTTCTAAAATCTCTACAAAACCCGATCCACCTTGAACACTTTTAAGTCCATGCACAACTACAAATATAGTGTTTGTATCGTAATGATCTCTAGAAACGTTGTAATTAAAATAGTCAACGTCTTCAATAGCAGCTTTTAACGCCTCTTCCAAGGCTATATATTCCTCTGTTTCTACCGCCTTAAATTTAAAAATGAGTTTGAAATTAGTTTGTGTGGAATCCTGTACAAATTCTTGACTTTCTAATGCTGGAATAACGGTTTCATACATCTGAGCCGCTTTTTTACCTTCAATACTGCTTGGATAATTTAACGCCACAAAATTAAGGCCTTCTTTATAGGCTTTGAACCCAAACAAACGCGCCTTAGAACTAACTTTCAAAAGCTCTAGCTTTGGTACAATTTCATCGCCATCAAGCCGTATGATTTCTAGATCACAACCGTTGATTACGTCTTGGTAATGTCCTGACTCAAACTGTGCATATAAACTATTATATCGTGCTTCGGGACTGTTTTCAGTATTTTGTAAAGCAGATTCTGGGTTTACTAAAATGGTAGCATAATGCGAGTCTGGGTAGTTGTCAATAATATCCTTTTTGACTTGTGCTTGCAAACGCTTATAGTCTAATAACGCGTATAATTTGTAGAGGTTATACTTTGCTGGTAACACCAGACGTTTTTCAGGACTTAGTGTTAATAATTTTTCGAGCTTATTTTGTGCGCGTTTATAATCTTTAAACTTATTTTTATAAATAAGTCCCAATTGGTAATACGCAAAATTACGTTCTTTAGTAATGCTGTCGAGTACGGTTTGATCTGTAGGAATTTGCGCTAAGTAATACTCCACAGAAAAGCGGTCTTGAGTCGTCGCATCAACACTGTTTTCTGTGTCCACAATGGATTCGGGTTTAGATGGTGTGGTTTTACTCGATAAACGCCAATTGGCTTCTAAAGCACGTTCGCCCCATATTCTTGTGAATTCATTTTTGCCAAATGCAACTGTTGTTGGATTATAAAAATAAAATGTTTTTCCATTTTGGGCAAAGGAATTTTGAGATCCCTCAAAACCATTCCCGGAAGCAGAAGCTTTTTCTGAGGCTTCGTCAGCTAATTTTAAGGCCTCTATATAGGTTTGAAAATAAATTTCTTTTTCTGTATCTGAAAGGGCTACAACACTAAGAATACTGTCATTCTCTCTAGAAACGGACTCATAATAGATAACATCCTCTAAGTTGTCTCGTTTGCGCTTTATTGTGCGATACGATTTACTGTTATCTTTTAGGTGCAATAAAGTACTGTCATAATACGATCCTGCTTTGGTGTATTCGGAGTAATCATAATTTAAATCGCCCAAGGTTTGATAGTTCAAAGCTGTCAAATAGACGTCTTCGGAATTTGTACGCAACGATTTATTAAAATATGAAATCGCTAAAGAATCTGATTTGTTCTGAAGACGATACATCGCTATGCGGTGGTATATTTTATCTAAAAAAGGCCTGTTTTCTCTGTCTGTTTCTAGCGCTTCTAACAGCTCATGCAGGGCTAGTTTATTGCCATTTTCTATGTCAAAATTTTTGATTTTTTCTAGATGAGCACTAATCATATAGTCCCTTGGTGTTCTTCGATTAAGATTGATTACTTTATCAAATGCAAGATTAGCACTGTCTTTTATTCCTAGAGCCGAGTACAATTGTCCTTCGATAAAGTGTAAACGTCCACGTTGCTCATTGTTTTTTGTGAGCTGAGAAGCCACTTGTAATTGCGTAATTGCGCTGTCCAAAGATTTTGTGGTAATATACGCTTGAGCTAAGGTTGATGCCGCTTCTACTCTGTCATTTCTAGACAAAGGTTCTTGTGCAATCAGACGCTTCAGGTTTTCTATTGCTGTTTCTTCATTTTGAAGGCGTAGATTAGTTTTTGCTCGCCAAATTTTTGCGAGGTTAATGTTGCTGCTTGCAGGATACTTGAATAAAATATAATTAAATGCTTCTAAAGCTGGAATAAAGCGGTTGTCAAAATAGCGTGCCTGTCCTAGTAAAATATAAGCCTCATCAATTTGAGGATTTTTTTCTTTCCCCTTAATGTTCATGCCACGCTTTTGAATCGCTTTCACTGCTTTTACCTCAGCGAGCTCAATGCTTGGGTCATTGGAGTTCGTGTTTGAATCACTATCTTCTGGGATTTGTAAGCGTTCAACAGGCAAAATTTCCCAATAGTTTTCTTTGTAAGTAGAATTAACCGCAGTTTTTCCTGACTCTAAAGCCACTGTTCCATTATAAAGCACATTATATTTTGTGTTTAATGAATGCCAGGTTCGGTTCAAGAATTTATCTTTTTTGCGAGAACAACTAGAAACGGAGAAGATAATTAGGGCTCCTACAACTATATAATTAAAAATGGTTTTCAACAAGGGTATGTTTGTTATTGATAACTACAGAAACAGCATATTCGTATGCAACTTTGTAAAAATAATCATCTTTTTGTATAAAACTAATAAAATATACTGTTTTGCCTAAAATTATAGCGATAAGGTCTCTAATTTTGGGGAAGTCTTAACAACTGATTAACTTAAATCTTTCTTATTTTTGCAAAAACTATTTTCATGGCTCAATTTCATTCTTTAAAAATCCAATCCATTACAAGGCAAACCGAAAAAGCGGTTAGTATCACTTTTGAGGTTCCAGAGCTACTGAAAACAGCTTTCGACTTTAAGGCTGGCCAATACATTAGCTTAAAGACACTTATTGATGCTCAGGAAATTCGAAGAGACTACTCCTTAAGTTCAAGTCCTGCAAGTGGAGACTTAACAATAACGGTCAAGGAAATTGAAGACGGCGTCTTTTCTTCCTATGCCAATAAACATTTAAAAGCGGGTGATGTTCTTGATGTAGCTGCTCCGAATGGGCGTTTTTTTTATGACGCACACCCAGAATCAACAACGACTGTCGCAGCCTTTGCTGCAGGCAGTGGTATTACGCCGATAATGAGTATTGCTCGAACCTTACTGGAAACCGAAGCACAGAGCCAGTTTATATTAATTTACGGCAACAAAAGTCCAAAGGAGACTATTTTTCATGAAGAGATTTTAACGCTTAAAACGTTATATGCAGAGCGTTTTAAGGTGCAATTTGTCTACAGTGAAGTCGATGAGGATGGTGCCTTATTTGGGCGTATTGACAGTGGAATAATTAACTATGTCCTTAAAAACACAATTGCTGTTCAAGACGCCCACAAGTTTTATTTATGTGGACCGGAGGGAATGATCAATACCGTAAATGGGATTTTAATAGACAAAGGGGTTGAAGCTTCTCAGATTTCGTTTGAGTTATTTACGGCATCGACTACAGCTGAACCAACTTTAAGTCCATCGTCCAAAAAAGGAGAATCCAAGATTACGATTTTGGTTGATGAAGAAGAAACAACTTTATCAATGCTCCAAAAACACACCATTCTAGAAGTAGCATTAGCAAACGACGTTGATGTGCCCTATTCGTGCCAAGGTGGAGTTTGTAGTAGCTGTATATGTCGTGTTACCGAGGGCTCGGCCAGCATGCGACAAAACAATGTACTAACCGACAATGAAGTTGCCGAAGGGCTCGTGTTAAGTTGTCAGGCGGAACCAACTTCAGCAACGCTAAAAGTTGATTTTGATGATATTTAAAGGTTAGCTTTAACCGTTTTGACAATCGTTTTCACAGGAATCGTTTCGATTGCTAACGCATATCCTTCTGGATATTTATTCCCATAAATTGAGGTTGGGATTTGGGGATACTTATTTAAATCTGACAAAAGATTATTTCTGTCCAATTGACCAAAAGGTGCGAACCCCGCAAACGGATGTGTAACTCCCCAGAGTGTCACCACACTTACACCAAGCATTGCTGCCATATGGCCATTGCTTGAATCCATTGACAGCATCACTTTCAAATTGGAAATAATATCTAATTCTTGATCTAAATCAAATGTTCCTGCAACACAATACACATTAGGGAGTTTCGAGGCGATTTTTTTTAATAGATTGGTTTCGTTTAGCCCTCCCCCAAACAATAAAACCTTATATTCTTTTTGAAGTTCAAAAATTACTTTTTCCATTTTAGAGAGTGGGTATGTTTTTGAAGCATAAGCGGCAAAAGGAGCAATTCCAATAACCGGTTTCGAAAACTGACCAAGCTCTCTTAGTACAGTAGCGTCTAATTTTTTCGCCTCAGGAAACGAAGGGTTATCAAGATCGAAATCAAACCCTAAGCGTCTAAAAACATCTGCATAGCGTTGGGGCGTTGTACGCAATGGTACGCGTAAATTCCCTGAAATTAATGCCTTTTTTTCGGATCGTCCTTTATCAATTTGGACAAAATTAAGTCCTAGTAAAAAGACGCTTAAAATTTTCGTTCGTAATACATTGTGAAGATCTGCAACAGCATCAACAGAAGTGTTTCGGATTTGTTTTGAAAGCTTATATAGCCCATAAACCCCTTTGTAGGTTGTGGTAAAATCTACTAAAAGAACCGTTACCGTTTGAAGGTCTCTAAACAGTGGTGCAAACTGTTTTTTGGTCAGAACCGTAATTCTAATTGTAGGGTGTGCTTTCGAAAAGGCGGCTAACACAGGAACGGTCATGGCAACATCTCCCATGGAAGAGAGCCTTATGACTAATATGTGTTTGATGTCTGACACAATTTTAAAGGTGTTATTTTATCCCTCTTAAAACCGGGTTTAATTCGTCATCATTATACATCTTCATTTGCTTGTAAACTTTCATGTATTTGTCGCCGTTTGCAATATCTTCTAGTAAGTCGTCAATAGCAATTGATAAATCTGTACGCTGTTCTAAAAGAATATTCAGTTTGGTTTGGCAATTTTGTTTGTGTGTTTCTGAAGCGTCTTCTCGGACTGTTTCTAATTCCATGTGATAAATTTTCAATGCAAGAATTGACAAGCGATCGATTACCCATGCAGGGCTTTCAGAATTAATTTTAGCGGTAGGTTTTGGCTGAACGTTTTTGTAAGTCTCTAAAAAATAACTGTCCACAAACTCGACAGTATCTGTTCGGTCTTGATTCGAGGCGTCAATTTTTCGTTTTAATTTCAAAGCGGCTACCGGGTCGATATTTGGGTCTCTAATAATATCTTCATAGGCCCATTGAACGGTGTCTATCCAACATTTTCTGTAAAGTAAATGCCCAATAAGGTCTTCGTTTTTGTCATATTTGTTTTGAAACGGCTGATCAACAGTGTTTAAAACTTTATACGTTGCGATAACGTCTTGAAAAATGGAATTGGCTTTGTCTGAAAACATGTTTTATTATTTATTTGGCAAATATAAGCGTAATTCTTTAGTTTAGTTTAGGAGTAAAGAAATATTACACCCGAACTGAAAGACTCCCGCTAATAACAGTGCTCCTATTACGAGTTCTGACAACCAACGAGGCTTGGTTGTTTCGGAAAAATTTGCCACTAACACAGCCGAAGGAACTACTGCAAATAAATAGCCTCCTGTAGGCATTTGTGCACTTAGAAATGAAACGGCAATTCCTATAAATACGGTTGAAATAAGTACTAAAAAGCTGGGGTTGTTTTTTCGGTTTTTAAGAACTCCCTTTACAACGAATATGAGAATTACAACTAAAATGATTGCTAAAAATAAAAGAGATGCACCTTGAGAAAGTAGGGCCTCTTCAGTAATGAGGTCCACACTAAAAACAGGAAGGTATTTGGCATAATTTGGAAAATAACCAACCGTTAATAACTGAAAGCATGTGATAAGTATTCCTACAGTTAAAACTCCAAAAAAAGGAATCAAGATGTTTTTTATTTGAGTTAAGGAGTAAAAAAGTATCCCCATAAATAAGAGTCCAAAAAATAAAATAGCCCAAGGCTCAAAAATCGTTGCTAAACAGATCCACATAGAGGCATCAAACAGCTTTTTTTTAATGTTTGTTTTGGTTTTTAGACTTATAATTCGTCTTAGGGATAGTAAAATAAAAAGATTGGAAACTAGTATTGAATTTACCTCCAGACTAATGGGCATAAGGCTTACAAATAAACAAAAATACAGCGCAGCGTAACTATTATTATGGGTTAATTTATTTTTGGTAACGATAAAAATTAATATGACAAAAGACACTAAAACAACCAATAAGTAGGCCGTTTCTATTAGAATATTAGTGACGTTTATGGCGGCGTTACTCCAAATAATTCGTTGAAAAGCAAACACAGCGGTTAATATAATTATGAAAATTATATAATGAATTGGTTTAGATGTTTTAAAAAAGCTTGTAATCATATAAAGTGTTGACTATATTTGCCACGTAAATATAAGGTTATTATAAAAATGTCTTGTAGGTTTTATTCATCAAGAGTAAAAATAGACACTTTATTAACTGTAAACTTTAAACCACATTATAATGAAAGATATTTTTAATGCTATTCAAGAGCTTTTTGAAACTGTATTGTTAGCGCCCTATGATGCTTTGAGAGCACTTGAGTTGGAAAACTGGTTTGGCGCCAACATTGTAACGTGGATTTTTATGGCTATTGGAATCGTTGCTTTTGTATATTGGATGTTACAATTAAAGTCTTTCAATGACAATAATGAAGAAGACAAAAGTATATCTTCTCATTCTTATCTATAGATCGAATCCAATATCTTTTCGGTAGTTCATGCCTTCGAATTTGAGCTGCTCTATTGATTTATAAGAAGTGTTTAGGGCAGATTTAATATCCTTACCAAAGGACGTTATTGCCATAACGCGACCTCCAGAAGTTACAATCTTTCCGTCTTTTTCATTTGCTCCTGCATGGAACACGATCGAATTTTGAATTGTGTCTAAACCTGTAATTTCTTTCCCTTTTTCATAAGCTTCTGGATATCCTCCTGAGACGAGCATAACTGTTACTGCGGTTTGTGAATCTATTTCAACATCAACTTCATTTAAAGATTGGCTGTCAATCGCTTGAAAGATTTCAACTAAGTCTGTTTTTAATCTTGGTAAAACTGCTTCGGTTTCTGGATCGCCCATTCGAACATTATACTCTATTACAATAGGTTCGTTATCTACAACTATAAGGCCTATAAAAATAAATCCTTTATAAGGAAGTTGGTCCTTAGCCAGGCCATCAACAGTGGGTTTTACGATCCGGTCTTCTATCTTCTTTAACAACACCTCATCAGCAAAAGGGACAGGTGAAATGGCACCCATTCCGCCTGTATTTAGCCCTGTATCTCCTTCTCCAATTCGTTTATAATCTTTGGCTGTGGGTAATAGTTTATAGTGTTTGCCGTCTGTAAGTACAAAACAACTTAGTTCGATCCCGTCTAAAAATTCCTCAATAACAACCTTCGTGCTTGCTGCTCCAAACTTTGAGTCGACCAGCATGTTTTTCAACTCCTTTTTGGCTTCATCGATTTCAGATAATATAAGAACTCCTTTCCCTGCTGCTAAGCCATCGGCCTTCAATACATAGGGTGGTTTTAAAGTTTCGAGAAATGTGTATCCCGCCTCTAAATTGTCTTTCGTAAAACTTTGGTAAGCTGCTGTTGGAATGTTGTGACGGTACAAAAATTCTTTCGCAAACTCTTTGCTTCCTTCGAGTTGTGCCGCGGCTTTTTGTGGACCAATTACAGCAATGTGTTGTAGTTGCGGATCCGCTAAAAAGAAATCATAAATTCCTTTGACTAAAGGGTCTTCGGGCCCTACAACAACCATAGAAATTTCGTGCTTAAGCACTTGGGTTTTGATCCCTTCAAAGTCTGTAACAGAAACATCTAGATTGGTGGCTAGTGTAGCTGTGCCTGAGTTACCGGGAGCAACAAAAAGGTGTTTACATCGTGGGCTTTGCGACACTTTCCATGCAAAAGTATGTTCTCTTCCGCCTGAACCTAATATTAAAATATTCATAATTGAATTTGAGTTAATACGCTTTTTCTTCGCCATTCATGGTGTTAAAAAACGTTTGAAAGATGATTTTTAAATCTAAAAAAAATGACCAGTTTTCAATATAAAAAATATCGTGTTTTACACGACCTATAATGTCTTTGTCGGATTCTACTTCGCCTCTAAACCCGCTAACTTGTGCTAGACCCGTAATCCCTGGTTTTACAAAGTGACGCACCATAAATTTATCGATTTTCTTGGCATACATTTCTGTATGACTCAACATGTGTGGTCGTGGCCCTACAACGGACATGTCTCCTAAAAGAACATTAAAAAATTGGGGCATCTCATCTATACTCGTTTTTCTAAGGAATTTGCCTAATTTGGTAATACGGACATCGTCTCGCGTCACTTGGATTAAGTCTGCCTTTTCGTTCAAGTGCATAGATCTAAACTTAAAACAGTTGAACGATTTATAATTGTAGCCGTTTCTTAATTGCGTAAAAAACACAGGGCCTTTTGATTCTAGTTTAATGATGAGAGCTATAATTGGAGTTAGCCAAGAGAGAATCAAAATGATTATGGTTAAAGAGAATACAATATCAAAAGCTCGCTTTAGAATAAGGCTAAAAGGGTCATTAAGTGGAATCGTTCTAAAGGTTAATATTGGGATAATACCGTAGTAATCGTGTTGTAATTTTTTAGAAAGTACTTTTGAACGGTCTGGAATGAATTTAACCACTTTTAAGTTATTGTCCGCATAGTTTACAACGGCCAAGACATCTTCATTAGTTAACTCTGAAATAGAACAAAAAATTTCATCTATTCCTTCTTTAGAGATGTAATTAAATATGGCTTTTAAGTCCACCTTAGAACGGTCTTTAAAACACACTGTTTTTTTGTTTTCAAAACCATGCGCAGGGGTTTCCAAAAGAAATTTTTCTAGTGATTTCGCCTGATCTGTTTGACCTAAAATAATTGTTTTTCGAATGTTTCCTTTAAAAATTGAGCGGTATCTTTTTAGTAAAAAATACATCATATATTTGAAAAATGTGATGCCAAAAAAAGTAATTAGAACGTATTTAAGAATGAGTACTGGAGAAATGTTGAGTGTAAGATTAATCCCTGAATACGCTAACACCAATAGGCTAAAAAGTAGAACTTGCCTAAACAGTAATTTGGAGATTCTTATAACACTAGAAAACCTATGAACCTCATAAAACCTAGAGACTAAAGCAGCAGCCACCCAACCAATAGAAATACTTAACACAAAGCTTAGAGGTGGAATTTCTTTAAACAAATAAAGAAGTCCAAGACCATTTATAAGCGTCAAATCGATAGTGTATGAGATCGGTTTTATAAACCCTGAATACCGGCCTTGTTTGAATAAACTCACTTAATTTTTTATATGTTTCGAAAAATCTTTGTGATCAATCTTAGTTAACTTTTCTTTTGACAAATTTTGAAAATAACTGAAGGTCTTTTTCATGCCTTCTTTACGAGTTATTTTAGGAGCCCAATTTAACACTTTTTTAGCTAATGTAATATCAGGTTGCCGCTTTAAAGGGTCGCCTTCTGGAAAAGGCTTAAAACAAATTTGCTGATCTGAGTTGGTTAGCTTTAAAATTTCATCTGCAAATTCAATAATTGTAATTTCGCCAGGGTTTCCTAAGTTTACTGGAAATGAGTAGTCACTGAACAGCAGCCTATAAATTCCTTCGACTAAATCATCGACATAACAAAAAGAACGCGTTTGAGTGCCTTCGCCAAATACAGACAGGTCTTCGCCTCTCAATGCTTGTCCCATAAACGCTGGTATGACACGCCCATCATTCAGACGCATTCGAGGGCCGTACGTATTAAATATACGCGCAATTCGCGTCTCTAGCCCGTGAAAGCGGTGATAAGCCATAGTAATGGCTTCTTGAAAGCGTTTGGCCTCATCATAAACGCCTCTCGGGCCAATACTGTTTACATTCCCAAAATAATCTTCTGACTGTGGGTGGACTAATGGGTCGCCATAGACCTCAGAAGTCGAGGCAATAAGAATCCGCGCGGATTTTACCTTGGCTAGTCCCAATAAATTATGGGTTCCCAAAGAACCTACTTTAAGGGTTTGAATAGGAATTTTAAGGTAATCAATGGGGCTTGCTGGAGACGCAAAATGCAATATATAATCTATCGACTCTTCAATATCAATGTGATTGGTAACATCGTGCTCTATAAACTGAAAATTGGGATGGTTAAATAAATGCTGAATATTGTCCTTATCTCCTGTGATAAAATTATCCATACCGATAACTCTAAATCCTTCATCGATAAAACGATCACAAAGATGAGATCCTAAAAATCCTGCGGCTCCTGTGATTAGTATGGTTTTGGGCATAAAATTCGTTAGATAATGTACAAAGGTAAGAAAATATAAAACTTAATTTTGTGAAGACCTCTTTATTAATCAATTAATATTTAATTTATTGTTTTTGACTTTATAAAGTCTATGAAAAATAAACAGATAGATTTTGGGTACAATAAAAAATATCTTGAAATGAGCTTTGGTTCATCAATCATTCTGTAAACGGCTCTAATATTAAGTTTGTTGAAAAATGCCGGATAATAGTTATGTGTTTTTATAGTTTGATGAATGAATCCTCCGCAAGTGTAACCATTGCCTCTCCAACCTTTATTTTTTAAATCAATTAAAAAATAATCCTGTAAAGGGGTTCCCATCCCGGCAATCACAATGTCAGGGTTAAGTTCTACGATATTTGTCAAAAGTTGTTCTCTTTCTTCGGTAGTATCAAAAAAACCTTTGTTATATCCATGGAGTAATAATCCCTTGTAATTGGATTTAATAACCTTCACAAAGTCTTGTATAGAATCTTGATTCGAGCCAACGAAGTAGATGGTTTGGTTTTGTCTAACAGCATTGCTAAATACTTTTGGAGCAAGAGAAGTAGAATCAAAGCTGTATCTTGAAGTTTTTACTCCAAATAGTCTAAACAAAGCAACTAATAAAATTCCATCTAAAAAAATATGATCAAACTCTTTAAATAATTGTAAATTTTTTCTAAAATACAAATAACTATACGGATTGATAAATGTGGTTAACTTTCCTTTTGAGTTTGTTTTTTGTTTGTTTTTTAATAATGTAAATGCGTTCATTTGTGTTTTTCTAGGTTAATTTTATACGCAATCAGAGTAATAAAAAAAGAGAATATTATTTGGCCATGGTGTCTTTCTTGAAAGGATTCTATCATGAAAATATAACAAAAAATTAGAGTAAGCCCATTTGCAAATAAATTTCTATTAAATACTCTATTCTTAATGTTGATGTATATAAATGGAAATATGCAAAGTAATAAGTAAATAAATCCACCTCCTAAAACGTATTGGAAAAATTGATTGTGCGCATTGTATTTGTTAATATACTCCCACGAATTATTATTTCTGTAACTCTGAACAATTTCGAGTTCATTCCCAATACCATGTCCAAAAAAAGGCGCCTGGTTGACTACTAAAGAGTTAACTTGAAAATTTCTCACCCTAGACAAATCACCATCTAAAATATCTAAAAACTGATTTCCAAGGGGGTTAGATAAGGCCAGTAAAACTAAGAGTTGTGCGCCTAGAAAAAAGAAGAAAATGTAACCATATAAAGTAGGAAGGTATTTGTATGAAAGGAAAAGAAGGATTAACAAGATCAAAATACAAGCATTCACAACCGAGCCTGTGAAAACCAGTAATACTAAAAAAAACGGACTTAAAATTAAAACTATTTTAGATGTGATTCTATTTTCAACATAAAAATACAGAAGCAATAAAAATGAAATATTTAACAGGCTAGCATAATATGTTTTGTGAATATCAAAAATCGTTGTTGCATTCCAAGCGTTAATAAAATTGATGTTAATTGTTGGATCTGTAAAAAACACTATGAGATTTAATCCTCCAACTACAAAAATTCCAAAAGTAAAAAAGAAAGTGATCCTTTTAAGATTAATAGAAGTTTTTGTTTGTGAAAATATCAGAAAAAACAAAATACACAATGCAGGAACTGTATAACTAGAGAGGGCAGAATAATTTTTATATAAAGTAGTATTTATAGCAATATATATTAGTGTAACCAGTAATACAAATACATATCTATTTTGAAGATATTTCTTCTGAAGGTCAATACGTGTTGTTGAAACAATAGTAAGTAAAATAAGTCCTTTGCTGCTCCAATCTGGGTCGAAGCTTATCAAAAACGAAAAAACTGCTAAAGAAATTAAAGCTCTCTTGTCGTTTATAATTCTAAAGAGGTTTCTCATATTAATGTGCCCGTTGTGCTTTTAGGCTAAGTTAGATTTAATTTTATTAATTCACTTATTAAAGATAAAAAAATGGCGAACAATATTATTTAACTATTATCTCTTTAGTTATGTACTGTTGTTTAAATGATATTTTATTGGATGAGTACTATTTTTCTAAATATTTAACCGTTTACAGTCTGTTATCGGAATACACATTATGCTCTTTATCGATAACTAAATAAAAAAGAATCCCAATTGCAAAATAGACGCTATTAAAAGACGATACAGATAGTCCATTAATAACTATAATCCCTAACACTGTTAAGCCAGTGTTATGTGAATATCCAGCTCTTTTAAGAATAGAATACACAAAATAAAAAATAAAAATAACTCCTAAAAAGCCATGATCAAAAACAGCTCTTAGAATATAAGAATGAAAGATAACAGAGTAACAACTTCCATCACCTGAGTAACTAAATAAAGATTGCCAATAGCCGAGTTTTGAACACACCTCGTTGGAAAGTTGTGAAATTCGAGGGGCTCCAAATAAATAATTAAAAAAGTTCCAATCTTGGATTTCATTAAGAAATGCGTTTAAAAATTTAAATCTAGAGTTTTGAGTGAAGTCTAATTGACCATTTAATCGGTCTTTGATTACATAAAGTCCGGCCATAAAAACCATTATGGCACTAGGCAAGATTATATAAAACTTTCTCACAATATATTTTTTATTTACCATTATTAATACAAATGATAAAATTAAAAGTCCAGAGATTGATTTTGAAAGAATAAAAATTAAAATTAAAAACCCTTGGTGTAATGCGGAGACTTTACCTTTTAAATCATTATATAGATAAAACAGTAATGAAACCAACATTAACTCGAAATTGTTTTCAAAAAACAAGACTGGTCTATGCCTCCCTTGTGCGAACCCTATAATATACTTTATAATAAATAGTATAAATAAAAACCTGTAGAAATTATAAAACATGTCTTTGGGGAGAATCTTTTTTCCAAAAACAATAGATAAAAACATGGCATAAATAAAAAACTTATATATCAATAAAAAATCTAAAATATGGGCGTCTTTAAATATCAGAACATATATGAGACTAAGAGAAAAATATGAGGTCGATATCAGAAAAAGGGGCAGTACTTTGCTGTGAATTTTATTAACATTCAAAAACACAATCAAAATTAAAAATACCTCAAAAATATTATTGAAGGTTGTATTGCTGGCAGGTACGTATTTTAAAAAAGCCCAAACAGAAATTATATAAAGTACAAAAAAAAGCTTTCGACTAATCATCTCTTTGTGGTTTTAATTTTTGAGTCACTACCCTTTTAAACTTAACATATAGTCTTGGGTAAGCTGTAAGATTTAAAGAAATAAGTCCTTGAAAAAGATTAAAAATTGCTTTGAAATATCTTTTTTCAGCTAACAATCTAGATGTTAAATTGAATATTTTAAACCCTAAAAAGCCATTTTTGCTAAAATATTTATGCATTTTTTCAGACCAGGTTTTAGAGTAGGCATATGCTTCTCCTTTAGAAAGGTTGACTTTTGCATCGCTCCTATATATAATCAATTCTTCACTAATAAACCTAAACATAATCTTTAAGTGAGATGCCCTTAACACAAAATCATAATCTTGATGTCTTTTGAATTGCTCTTGAAACAGTAAGTGTTTAGCTATATCAGACCCGCAGAAAATTGAACTTGTTTGGATAAATCCATCTTCTATGAAAAGATACTCTGACATGTGTACGTTCGAATTGAAATGTGTTGGGCGCGAACAAGATACAATTCCATTTATTTCTACTTTTACTTTAGAAAAAAAAATATTGTTAACTCCAAACTCTGCAACAGAGTCTAGTATTCTTTGAGCTTTAATGGGAAGCCATGAGTCATCAGCGTCTAAAAAAGCCACAATATCTCCACTTGAGTAATTAATACCTCTATTTCTTGAAAAAGCACCGTTTTTGTTCTGATCATTTCTTAATAAAATAATTGGGAGTTTTTTTTCAAAAGGAGCAATCGCAATACGTGCTTCATTTTTATTGGGGGAGCAGTCGTCCACTATAATAACCTCATAAAGATTTGTTGTTTGCATAACCAACGAATCTAAGGTCTTACAAATCGTTGTTAGATTATTATAATATGGTATTACAACACTAATCTTCATCTCGGACTCTTAATATATTACTTGTAGTTTTTTTTACTGAAACAGGTGACTTAATCCCTAATGGAACTCCAATGGCAATTAAACAAACTACTGTTTTCGAGAGGTCGTAGCCTAAATATTTAATTGCTTTTCTGTCTTCTTTCCAGTTTGGGACCCAGTTACAAATACAGGATGCTAAGCCTGAGACCGCAAGAGCATTTACAAAATTAGAAACAAAAAGGCCTGAATCAAAATAAATTAAATGACGATCTCTGGTAAACCTGAAGCTGTTCGAGTGCCCTACCACAACTCCTAAAGTTGGTATGTTGTCTAACCAGCCAGCAGTTCCTGGTGCCATTTCACCTATTTTTTTTATGTCTTGTTTATTTGTTAACAACTCTACGTGATAGGGTTGTCTATTGCAAGCTGTTGGTGCGCTTTTGGCTACTTCAACACATTGTGTTATTTTTTCTAAACTTGGAGGTTCTTGTTTAAAAAATCGAACACTTTTTCTCCGGTTTAAAAAAGATTTATAACTTTCAAAATCTGGCGATACCGTTTTATCTAATATTTTAGGGGGGGAGGTTAGGCGTAACTCAGCGTCAACTAAATGTAAGGTCTTTCGAACTCTTTCAGGATTGTAACTAAACCTTTCGTATGAGATCAAAGTTTCTTTAAGCCAATGTAGTTCGTTTAGTTCTATGTTTGAAAGGTCATATTTTACGAGTTCTTTTGAGAGTTCTTCAAAAACATCTTTTCCAAATTTATTTCGAGGGTTGGCATGAAATAATCCTTTTTCCAAACGGTGTATCGCCCTGCGGATATTGGCGTTAGAGTTACTAAAGGTATACTTGTGAGTCAAGGCATCATGTCGTCCTTTAAGTGTAGATTCAAATTCTCTGTCAAAGTCTCCCGAAATAAAAAAAAACAATCTTGCAAATAAGCGATTTTTGCTACAAACTAACACTAAAAAGTTTCTAACGAATCTTAAGAAGTTTATAAATTTTAATTTAAGCATTGTAAAGGTTTTTTAATATTAAACGAGTGGGTTTCATCCTTATTTTGTTTATCAAAAATGGAGCTGTACATGAACACAAATAATACACCATAAGACTAATAAGGATCCACATCCCGCGATCAGAGAAAATGTATATACTAACTGCAGTTAAAATAAAGCTTAGTGTGTAACTTACAGGTGAAGCAATTAAGTTTTCAGACAAAACAATCTCCCTACTAATCCAGATTCTAAAAAAACTCAAAATAGTAACCACAGATATAATAGGAAATAAAAGAAAATAATTTGAAATATTGATGTCTTTGAAGTTTATGTACAAAAATAAAGTAATATAAAGAAGTATAAAACTAGGAAGGGAAGCTAAAAGACATGTTTTTAGCATTTGTAACCTAAGTTTTAACTGTGACGTGGTTTCGTCTTCTTGGTCAATTATTCTTTTGTAAAAATTAGCACATATATTATTTGGAATAAAAGCGAGCCCCTCAACTAGTCTTAGAAATAAATAATATAATGTAGAAAATTTACTGGGGACTATAGCGTTAATTAATAAATAAATAATTCTTGAGCCTCCTATCTGTAGAAATGAAGAAAACCAGATAAAAATTCCATGAAGAACTAAATTATATACCTGAATAAAATAACTCTTTTTTATACCTATTTTAACAGAGGCTTTGTTTAAATGAATAAATAGAATAAACAGAAGGGGAAATACCCCTTCCAAGGTTAATACGTAATATATATCGTTTATGTTAATTTTTAACATAGCTATTTTAATCCCTAAAATCAAAACTGCTACAACCGCCTTTAAAATAAAATACCTTTTGTAATAGCTTTTTGGCAAAAGCTCTACATATAGGTCTACAAAAGACCAAACCGAACCTAGTAATGCCAGAAATATTAGAAAATAGCTCATGAAGGGTAGTAAAGATAGGCTTCCTATAATCAATGAAAGGAAAACTACAAAACCTATTTTCACAATGATAATATGTAACATAACAGAACTTAGCTTAAGTTCAGAAAGCTTAAATAATGGTATTATTATATTTGCGCCAAAGCCTAAAGACATTAGAGATGAAGCAACTTGAACTATTGATATTGTTTTAAATAGATCACTCGCCTGTTGATCTTCTAATAAAAGTCCAACAAAAAGTACGAACACAACAATCGTCAAACTGTAAATTAGCCTAGACAGGGCTGTTGCATTAAAAAATATAAGAGTGAATCTCTTAACTAAAAACATCGCTCCACATTTTATTAATTTCTGATTTTATTAAATCCAGTTCTGTTCTATATTCTTCTGATACAAATAGATCTGCATACTCTTTACTGCAAATTTCTTTTAAAATTTTTTCAGTTGGATTAGAAAGGTTAAATAGCGGAAGGTTAAATCTTGATAAAGCATCATTATATTTAAAGGACCAACCATAGCAGACGACTGGAATTTGTTGGCTTAAAGCACTTATAAGTCCATGATATCTAGAGGTTATTACCAGTTCCGAAGATAAAATTTTCGTCTTTGCTGCAATCCCATTACTAGGGTTTAATATCTCTATTTGAGTTTTTGTTTCCTTGGCAATTCTCGTCCTTATTTCTTCACAAATTTCTTGGTCTTTAAGGCCTTCGTGATTAAGTAACTCTATTTTTTTATTTTCTTTGAGTAAATATTGTATAATAAAAACTAAATTCTCTAAGTAGGTTTCGCCTTCACGCTTATGAACTTGGAAATTAGGAATAATTAAGACCCCTTCTTTTTCTATAGAATCCGCACTGAAAACAGGGAGATTAAATGTAATATCTGGACAATATTTTATCCTTCTACCTGTAACGTGTTCAAACTGGTCTTGACCTGTTTGTTCTCTAGAATATATTAGCTTTGCTTTTTTAACCAATTTTTTAGCAACTTTGATAGAATCCTTTTTTGTGAAAGGTCCTAAAGATTGTGGTAAAAGAACTATTTGGGCTGTTTTTCTTTCGTTTAATATTCTAGATTCTGCTAATGATGCTTCCCAATCGTCTCCATATGCAAACCCAGATGCATCCAAAATTAAGCTAATTTGACTTGGTTTTACGAAACCTAATCTTTCTGTTACGTAAACTGGCAAAAAATTTAAAGGAAATAATAGATTTATTCTCCACTTGTAGATTCTTGTTTTTGTAGTAACTGGATAATGGATTTTAAACTTATAAGGGCTATAGGGTTCCATACACGCTATAAATTGCCTCTTTTTAATTTGCTCCAAAACAGCACAAAGTAAAAGTTCAGCGCCTTTGTTTGGAAATCCAATTCCTTTAATTTCAATATACTTCATCTTATATATTATGTTTGATCTTTATAAAAGCTGTGGTTCTTAATGTTTTAAACTTTCCTTCCACTCAGGAATTTCTAAATAAAACTGTTTTATAGCTTTTTTATGGCATAAAGCACTGTATTTTGGCCTTACAGCTATCGTTTTTAAGTTTCTTGACAAAATAGGGATAATAATAGTGTTAGTCTTAGTAAGTTTGCATATTTCATTTGCAAATCCATACCAGCTTGTCATTCCTTTATTACAGTAATGATAGATTCCATAACTAGCGGAGCTAACAGTTATTATTTTTATTAAAAATTTTGCTAAATCATTGGCTTTTGTAGGACAACCTATTTGGTCGGTAGCAACAGAGAGTTCTGCTTTCATTTTTGTTTTTTCCAATATGGTTTTATAAAAATTATGGCCGTGCTTCTTGCTGTATAGCCAAGATGTTCTTACAATAAAATAGCTTTTTAGTAATTCCTGAATATACTGCTCTCCTTTGAGTTTTGATTTCCCATATTCATTTATAGGATTAGGTATGTCATCAACCGTATAAGGCTCCGATTTTTCTCCATCGAAAACATAATCTGTTGAAATGTGAATCAAAATAGTGTCCGATGTTTTACAAGATTTTGCTAGATACTTTACTCCTTCAGCATTAACCTTGAATGCTATTTCGGGAGTTTTTTCAGCTTGTTCAACATTAGTATAAGCGGCACAATTAATACAATAATCAAATTTATTGTTTAAGAAAAAAGCGTGTGTACTTTCGCTATTAGTTATGTCTAATTCTTCTTTCGTTACAAAAACAACGTTTAGATTGTAGTTGTTTTTAGAAAATAACGCTTTAATTGTCTTTCCTAACTGACCGCCTGCTCCTGTCACCAATACGTTGATCATAGCTCTATGTTTGAAAGTGTTGGCAATACTAAATCTTTTTCTGAGATAATACGACTCTCTTTAGGTAATTTCCAGTCGATGCCTAAAAAGGGATCGTCATGTCGAATACCTCGTTCAGATGCCTGGTGATAATAATTATCACATTTGTAAGAAAAAATTGCCGTATCACTTAGTACTATAAACCCATGTGCAAAGCCTCGCGGGATAAAAAGCTGAGTTTTATTGTCTTCAGATAACTCAATAGAAGAATGCTCAGCATAAGTGACAGAGTCTTTTCGAATATCTACAACTATATCTAAAACTCTTCCTTGAATCACCCTGACAAGTTTGGCTTGTGCATAATCTCCAGTCTGAAAATGTAAGCCTCTTAAGACGCCTTTGGAAGAAAACGATTCGTTGTCTTGAACAAAGTTAATCTCCTGACCTATTAATGCGTTGAACTTATTTTGATTGAAACTTTCAAAAAAATAGCCTCTAGAGTCATTAAACAGCATCGGCTCAATAACAAAGCACCCTTTAAGTTTCGTTTCTGTGGTTATCATTACTTTTTATTCAAAAATTGCATCAAATTTTTACTGTAACCGCTTTTTAATAAGGGCTCTACCAATCTTTTGAATTGTACCTCGTCTATATATCCCATCTCGTATGCGACACCTTCAATAGCGCCTACTTTTAGGCCTTGGCGCTGCTCAATGACCTCCACAAATTGAGAGGCTTGCATTAACGACTGAAACGTTCCGGTATCTAACCAAGCGGTTCCACGATCTAAAATACTGACACTGAGCTTACCTTGCTTAAGATATTCCTTATTAACATCCGTTATTTCTAATTCGCCTCGGTGACTGGGTTTAATGTTTTTCGCAATATCAACAACCGTATTATCATAAAAATAAATCCCGGGAACGGCGTAGTTAGATTTAGGATGTTCTGGTTTCTCTTCAATAGAAATCGCTTTGCTATCCTGATCAAATTCAACAACACCATAACGTTCTGGATCATTAACTCGATACGCATAAATAATACCGCCATCGGGGTTATTATTAGCTTGTAAAAGTTTCTCTAAACCTGTGCCATAAAAAATATTATCCCCTAAAATAAGAGCCACTTTATCATCGCCTATAAAATCTTCACCAATTAAAAACGCTTCTGCTAACCCATTCGGATGTTCTTGTTCTGCATATTCAAATGTGCAACCGTACTTTTTACCATCTCCTAATAAATCTTTAAACAGCGGTAAATCTTTTGGCGTTGAGATGATTAAAACTTCATTAATTCCGGCATACATCAATGTCGACAACGGATAATAAATCATCGGCTTGTCATAGATAGGCATCAATTGCTTACTTACAGAAAGCGTTAAGGGGTGTAGTCGTGTTCCAGAGCCTCCAGCGAGAATAATTCCTTTCATCTGTTGTTAGTTATATTGTTTGTTATAATAGGACTGATAAGCCCCTGAAGTTACGTTCTTTAGCCAAGCATCGTTCTTAAGGTACCAGTCAATAGAAATCGCCAAGCCTTCTTCAAAAGTTACTGAAGGCTTCCACCCTAACTCCGTATTAATTTTTGAAGCGTCAATAGCGTAACGTAAATCATGACCAGGGCGGTCTTTAACAAACGTTATGAGCTGCGCTGATTCGCCTTCTGGACGACCAAGTTTCACGTCCATTTGATGGCATAACTCTTTTACCAAGTCGATGTTTTTCCACTCATTAAAGCCACCAATGTTATAAGTCTCTTTGTTTTTTCCTTTGTGAAATACCAAATCAATCGCTTCTGCATGATCTTTTACATACAACCAATCTCTTGTGTATTCTCCATCTCCATAAACTGGAAGAGGTTCTCTATTTATAATATTATTAATAAATAACGGAATAAGTTTTTCTGGAAATTGATTCTGTCCGTAGTTATTTGAACAATTTGTGATTACATAGGGCATGTCAAAGGTTTCTCCATAGGATCTTACAATATGGTCTGAACTTGCCTTAGAAGCCGAATAGGGCGAATTTGGATCGTAGGGAGTTGTCTCTGTAAACAGTCCTGTTTGACCTAATGTTCCGTAAACCTCATCAGTGCTGATGTGATAAAATAATTTGTTGTCAAAATTGTCTTTCCAAGTATTTTTAAAAGCATTTAACAGGATTGTCGTGCCTATAACATTGGTTTTAATGAACGCTAGGGGGTCTTTTATAGATCTGTCCACATGAGACTCCGCAGCTAAATGAATAACGCTATCAAACTTGTGGGCTTTAAACAATTCGTTTATAAAGTACTCGTCTGTTATATCGCCTTTTATAAAGGTATAGTTCGGCTTAGCTTCAATGGCTTTTAGGTTCTCTAAATTGCCGGCATAGGTTAGGGCGTCTAAATTGAAAATATGATATTGCGGATGTCTTTCTACGAATAAATTAATGACATGTGACCCTATAAAGCCAGCGCCTCCTGTTATCAATATTTTCATATACTATTCTTATAGGATTCTAAAAATTTTAAAAACTCTAATCCTAACAAAATTATAAACGCACCTAAAAAGGATAAAACCGCATAATATAACTTAACATTAAGTTCCTTTCCAAAGAGTACTTTGTCAGTATTTGCAAACCCTGAATCCTGTTTATTAGATATCATTTCGACAATATATGCCTTGTCTTGAAGAGTTCTTTCGATCTCCACTAATTCTGCTCTTAATTCTAAGTCGCTTTGGTATAAGTCATATTCTTTGGTTTTTTCAATAGCGGTAGACCCTTCAAAAGTAATGCCTATTTCTGAAGATTTATCAGACTTTGAGTTCATTTCCAATACGCGCTTATATGTGTTTTGAAGAGAATCCGACTTCACTAAGGCGAGTTCCAAAGCGTCTTTTCTTCGATTAAGTTCTGCTATATCTTTTCGCTGTTCGTTAACAAAAAACGGGTTAGAGTTGATGGTCTTTACAATGTTCTCAAAAACAGACTTGAAATTACTCCTCTGCGTAGATTCAATGCTTATTTGTTGATAGGTATGCGTGTAGTCTTCATTGTTTTTTAAAAAATCTTCATATTCGATCTTTGTTGCCGCTAATGAATCTAGCCCTTTCATGTAGTTGTTGAACGCCAGAAGTTTTTGGTTCTCACTGACAACAGGTTTTACATTAAATGATAAAATAGAATTTGCTTTTTCCTCATCTAAGTTTAACGCTTCTGCTAATATTTTATAGTCGCTTTGCTTCAATAAATCATTGTAGTACCCTACCGAGCTGTACAAATTTTCTCCGATCGGATAATTTTGTACAAGAGTTACAGAAGACTGGTATTTAGCTTCAGACGTTGAAGTGCTTAAATATCCAATTACAACTCCTGTAATTCCTGCTAATACAAGAATAATAATGTGTTTCTTGGTAAAAAAAACAAACCATACAAATGCTGAAAAAAGCCCCATAAAAATACTTTTAACAAAATTAAAGAACCGATCAAATGCGTTTCCGATAAGCTTAAAAAGCTGTCCTAAATCGACTTCCTCTGAGTTGTTGGGTTTATTCGGGTTTGTGCTCATAATGTATTAATTAATATCTGTTGTAAAATTTGTTTCGTTATTAAATAGGTTGGCTTCACGCCGCTAGACCCAAGACCTCCTGATGCCAGTGTACTCCCTGTTTCTAAAGGATTATCACTCGCATAATATGCGTAGCGCACTTTGACGTTTGGGTTGATGCTGTGACGAACTTTTGAAGCTGCTTGTATCGCTTTTTGATAATGAGCACCTTCCATCTCCAATCCAATAACATTCCATGTAGAGTCATAGAAAAACTTTAATAAATCTTTGTTTTGAAGTGATGTCCCCAATACGGTTACCATAGTGCCTTCAAAAACTTTCAGTTCTTTAGTATTAAAATCGGCAAGTGTTAATTCGTTTCTAAACGGGTAATTATCCGCAGTACCTTCAAAAATATGAGCAGATGGAATCATAATGTCTCCTTTTGATCCCTCTAGAATTCCTGCCTTGCCCATTATAGAAATAGAATCAACATTTAGATGTATGTTGTTTTCTGAAGTTTTGAATGGCTTTAGTAACTCGTCAATCGTTTCATAAGCTTGTTCTCCAAAAGCATAATCCATAACGATAATTACGGGCGCCTCTTTTGTGGCGTCAAGATCGTATGCTGTTTGTGAGAAATCAATTTTCGCAGCATCAAAAATTTGAACATCTATATTTGTTCCTGAAGTATCTTCTAAGGCTATCATACCTTCTTGCAACGCCACTTGTTTTGTTTTATTGCGCAACTCTTTGTTTTCTTCTTTACTTAGCAGCTCATAAACCGTAAAAACATCGTGTTTGGCACACAACGCTTTGAGCGCTTTGGGCGCATGAAGCGTGTTCATTACACTGTGTAAATTTGCTGAAATAATATGAATTGGACGGTTAATTAACTGGTGTTTTTGAAGGGTGTCCTTTATGGTATTTGCCCAAGCTTCTCCATGAATATGATGGCCAAGGCGTTCTCTTAGAACTGGACTAAAACTTATTGTCCGTTTAGAATTATCTACTATTTCTTCAATGGCTCGCTTTCCTAACCAATAAATCAAATGCAAGAAATGATCAGGCTGTTTTGATGTTGAAAATTGGTCATAAACTTCTAAAATTTCTTCAAAAGTCCTCCCCAAAATATTTCCAGTATGAGTAATCGCTAACTCGCGTTCCTTTTGGTTTAATTTTTTCTTAGACAGCACTGCAGCTTCTAGCTTAACCCAATCTCTAGTCGTTGACCCTTTGTCGTCAATAATGACACGTTTAGCAATCTTATGAGACTCGATAAATATAAACGTCAAATGTGTCAGAATATCATAAATCTCCGAGCGTCCTCTGGTAATCTCAATATTCATTTGCTCGACGTCAATACGATAACAATTGCGGCGTCTTTTTGAGGGTACGATTGCTTCAAAATGAGAATTTCCAAACCCTTCGGCGCTGGTTAAATTTATCAATATACACTCTTCAATCCCTACCGGAAGACGGTCAACCACATAAAGCAAGCCTTCTAGCTCCGTCTTATCTCCTGCAACTGAGCCATATATTTCTGGGCGTAATTGCAATAACGCTTGTCGTAACGTTTCTCCAGAAACACCCATTGGTTTGTAAAAGCCTCTGTTAAATAAATGACGCATAGTCAGATACATCCGTTCAATAGCATGCGAACTTTCTTGAGCTCGTGTGCGAATTAAGTTTTTAGTTTGAGATTGCTTCATATATCTGGCAAAGATACATTAATTACTCGAATTATTTTTAGTTAAGGCATCTGCTATCTTACGATCATTAGATAAGCGTGGCGTTTTATTTTGCCCCCCTAACTTGCCAATAGTTTTCATGTAGTCTTGAAAACCGCCTTTTGGAACTTGAGTGATTTTTAAAGGCTGTAAGACTTTTCCTTGAATTAAATCCAAATAATAGCTGTTTTGGTCTTGAAGTGCAGTGTCAATCTGAGCTGCAAAGGTATCAAAATCTAATGGTGGGTTTTCAAACTCAATGAACCACTCATGAAATGGCAACCCTTCTGCAGGAGCGGTTTGAGGGGCTACTGTAAACTCACTCACCCTTATATCTGTTGTTTTTAAAGCTACCAACAACGCTTGTTCAACTTCCTTCGCTATGACGTGTTCGCCAAAAGCAGAAATAAAGTGTTTGATGCGTCCACTCACAATAACCCTAAATGGCGCTAAAGACGTAAACTGAATGGTATCTCCAATATTGTACCCCCAAAGACCTGCATTGGTCGAAATAATAATTACATAATTAACCCCTATTTTAACGTCTTTTAGCGTTAATCGACGTGGCGAGGGGTCAAAAAAAGTATCGGCAACTATGAATTCATAAAATATTCCAGAGTCTAACTGAAGTAACATCCCTGGTTCATTTTGCCGGTCCTGAAATGCAAAAAACCCTTCACTGGCTGGATACAATTCTACACTATCAACTTTTCTTCCTATAAGGTTCTCAAACTTTGAACGGTAGGGTTCGTAATTAACGCCTCCAAAAATAAAGAGGTTAAAGTTTTTGAACAGCTCCCCCACTTTTTGTCCTTTTTCTTCAATTAGCTTTTCAAAATACATTTGCACCCATGACGGAATTCCTGCAATAACTGACATGTCTTCATCTGATGTCTCTTTAACAATTGTATTTACCTTGGTTTCCCAATCTTCAATACAGTTTGTTTCGAGAGAAGGAAGCCTGTTTTTTTGAAGATATTTAGGCACGTAATGGGCTACAATTCCCGACAAACGACCAAGCTGAATACCATTTTTGGTTTCTAGTACTGGACTTCCTTGTAGGAAAATCATTTTTCCTGAAACAATTTTAGCATTTCCTGTTTGATGGATGTAAAGCAAAATCGCATTTTTGGCCGCCTCGATATGTCCAGGCATGCTGTCTTTGGTAATGGGAATATATTTCGCTCCCGAAGTTGTTCCTGAAGTCTTAGCAAAATATAACGGCTTTCCTTTCCACAAAATATTTTCTTCTCCGGCTACAACTTTTTCAACGTAAGGTCTCAAAGCCTCATAATCTCGTACGGGGACTCGCTCCACAAAGTCTTGATGTGTATATATATTTTTAAAATCGTGATCTGTTCCAAATTGAGTCGCAGCAGCCTGCGAAATTAAAGACTGAAACACGCGTTTCTGCGTATCGATAGGGTTGGAGGCCCAGCTCATAATTTTATTATAAACTCTAGCGGCATACAGTTTGGCCGCAAAGGCTTTAATTGATGGCATGGTGGTCGTTTTAAAAGTCAATAAAAGTGGTTGGATTTAAAGGAATGCCGTTGTTCCACAATTCAAAATGCAAATGTGGTCCCGTACTCAACTCTCCAGAGGAGCCAGAAATAGCAATAACTTCTCGTGATTTTACAAAATCGCCTTGTGTTTTGGTGAGAGACGAATTGTGCTTGTAAACAGAAATCAGTTCGTCTCCATGATCGATGATGATAACATAGCTCGCATCTGAAGTCCAAGAGGCAAACAAAACACGGCCATCTGCAGTCGCCTTAACAGGTGTGTTTTTGGGAATAACAATATCTACTGCAAAATGTTTTTCATTAGCGTTAAACTCGGAACTTATCGGCCCGTTAACTGGGGGGAAAAACACGAAATCTGAAACAGTTGTAGCGCTGTCAAATAAATTATATTTGTCCTCGTTATTCACTTTGGCGCGCAATATAGAATCCGCTTTTGAGGTGTTTAAATTTAGGATTTCTGTGTCGGCTTGAGCCGCTTTAAAAATAGAATCTTTATTGATAACGACCGCACTTACCTCTCCTCGCAATACACTCTTAACAGAGCTAATATAAGTGTCATTAATATTGATTACTTTTAGTAAAGAATCCGTTCTAAAGTCCAGTTCAAGTGCTTGCTGTTGAAGCGCTGACGAAGAGTAGCCAGGAATATATTCACGAATAGGAGTGAAGGCAATAAATACTGTCGTGATGGCGACAAGAAAAATAGCACTTAACGAGCCTAAAACAAAAACATTAAGACGCGTTAACTTGAAAGCTAATCGCTCTTCAAAAGTATCTTCATTTAAAACCACTAAACGGTATTTATGGAGAAGTTTTTTTTTAAGTTTCTTTTTTTTGGCCATTACAAGGCAAAATTAATTAAAAATTAAGCGATTCCTCTATTTATAACGGACTAAAGTTTGAAATAACTCTTTATTTAGTGGATAATTATTAACTTTGTAGTATAAAATTATAACATCATGAACACGTATATGTTACCCTTAGCTATTGGAGCACCACAAATTATTTTAATTGTTGTCGTTGTGCTTTTGTTGTTTGGCGGCAAAAAAATCCCTGAGCTCATGAAAGGTTTAGGCGGTGGAATTAAAGAGTTCAAAAAAGCCAGTCAAGAGGACACAAAAGAGAACGAAAAAATTGACGATACTAAACAGTAAGCCCTTAAACTATTAGGGTTTACTCTTTAATTGATATCGATTGAATAATTGCTTCTAGTTCGAAGATGTAGTCGCGTTTTCCAACGGAGGGTGCAAACACAAAACCTTCCGCAACCAAATACCTATTATTTACGGGGTCTTCTATCCAATAATTTATAAACGGTCCAGACATAAACGCGTCTTTTACCTGCCAAATACTCCGCGTTTCAAAACTATTTAAACTCCCAACTTTTGCATTCCCATAAAACGGAGTGTATGCCGCTTCTGTGGTCATATAAGTTCCTTCAACGGGACCTGGAATATATAACTTACCAATAGAGTCTCGGACTTTAATAACGCGCTTTGCAAGTGCCTCTTTAGTTATGTTATCGTCATAAGGCAATGTGTAAATCATCAAATTTACTGTGCCCGTTTTTATATCTCTTCGTATCCAAAGAAAATCATCGACCTGTTTAGCAATACGATAAATAGACGGAAACTGAATGTTGATCCCAAATTGTTTGGTAATGGAGGTCGTTTTAAATACTGATTTTTTGGTGCGCCGTTGTTTTTCTTCTAGTTCTTGTGTTTGGAAGGCCTTGCTAATCTTATCTTGATTTTGAATAATCTGGTCGCTAATTTCCTGATTTGTCATTCCACTTACCAAAACCATGCGCTGAGGAGAAGCGTAGGGGTCTTTATAAAATTTTGTAGCCGCAGAGGTTCCTTTGACAACTTTCAAAATAAGACGTGAGTTTTTTACAAATCCCGAAAACACAGAAGACGGAATCTGCCGCAACGAAAATTGTGGTTCATCTTGTGGCAACCCATATAACGGCGCTCCAATCGTAGATCGAATCGTTTCGCCAACCGAAGAATCCCATAAAATATTGTCAATTACTACTGACAAATCATTGATGTTTCCTGAAGATTGTGGTTTATAAACCTTCTTATTGTCAGAAGTGTTACAAGCAGATAAAAGTAAAAATAAACAAAAGGCTTTTAAACAAAATTTCATCGTTTGGTGTTTTAATTAGAAATAATCAACCTCATTCCTGGTTTCAACTGATTGTCACAAATATCGTTCCAATCTTTTAGATTTTGAAGAGAAACACCTGATAATTTATTTGAGATACTCCAAAGAGAGTCTCCCGGTTTTACTACATAAGTGGTTTTATCAGCGCTATTTTGTGAGCGTTTTGCAGGCGTCTTTGGCGTGTCAACAGTGAAAGCTGTCGGGTTTCGAGAATAGATAATGAGCCGTTGCCCAACTTTTAAATCATTTGTTCTGAGTCCATTCCATTGTTTTATTTGGCTGACTCTAACTCGAAATCTTCGTGCTATTTTTCCTAAATAGTCCCCTGATTTAACGCTATACCTAATTTTAGAATCAATTTTGAAAAACTGAGGTAATGGTTTTTCACGCGCCTCAAGCTCCGCTTTGGCGGTAGCATAAATTTGAGCTTCGTTTTGGACAAAATCAGCAACTTTAGAAAGTGGAAGTCTAAGAGAGTAGGTTTTATTTTTTAAAACAGGAATAATATATAACTTATAAGATGGATTAAGATATTGAAGGATTTCTATTTTGGTGTCTGTGAGCTCTGCAACCTGATCTAGAGTGATCATTTGCTTCACATGAATCGTATCGGTAGCCATTATTGGCAGTTGATTTTTTTCCACTTGAAACCCATGTGCACCTGCATACTCAAAAAGATAAAGTGTGGCTAAAAAGGCCGGAAGATACCCTGCTGTTTCACGAGGAAGAAACGGGCGGATGTTCCAATAGTTCTGATAACCTCCAGATCTTCTGATTGCTTTTGTTACATTCCCAGGTCCTGAGTTGTAGGCTGCAAGTGCAAGATCCCAATCGCCAAATGTTTTGTATAGCGATGCTAAATATTTAGCGGCAGCATTAGTAGAACGTAAGGGGTCACAGCGTTCATCTACATAACTACTCACTTCTAGTCCATATTGCTTGCCTGTGGCAAACATAAACTGCCACAGACCTGTGGCGCCAACCCGTGATTTTGCACGTGGCTTTAAAGCGGATTCAACAACGGCTAAATATTTAAGTTCTAACGGTAAATTGTGTGTGTCTAAAACCGCCTCAAACATTGGAAAATAATATTGACTCCTGTTTATAAGCGTTTCTGTAGACTGCTGTCGATTTTTCAAATAGCCTTTGATCACGCTTTCTAAAGAGGGATTGTAGCTAATATTAAAAGGCGTTTTGGCATCGAGTATGGCCAGTCGGTTTTTGAGCGTGTCAGTTGGAAGTTCTGGATAATAAATCGCTTCATAAGACTGGGTGGAAACAGCATTGGTTAGGGAGTCGTATGTGCCATTGTTGAGGACTTCTTTTCGCCAGCGTTCTTCCTGCTTCTCAACTTTGAGAATGCGCTGCTGAACAGAATCGATTACTGCTAGTGTTTCAACAGCCAAACTGTCGGCGTTTTGAGCTTGTAAAAGCCCAAAATTTAACACCAATAAAAACAGTCTACACTTCATCTTATAAAATAGCTATACGTTGTGAACGTTTCTTTTAATCAAACGGACAACTTACTCAGAAATTGCAGCAATTCCAGGAAGGGTTTTACCTTCTAAGCTTTCAAGCATTGCGCCACCGCCAGTACTGACATAGCTTACTTTATCTTCAAAGCCAAACTGCTTCACTGCAGCAACTGAATCGCCACCGCCAACAAGTGAAAACGCCCCATTTTTCGTCGCTTCTGCAATAGAATCGCCTAATGCAATTGTTCCTGTAGAAAAGGTTTCGAGCTCAAAAACACCTAAAGGTCCGTTCCATAAAATCGTTTTACATTGTTGTACAACATCATGAAAAAGCGCTTTTGATTTTGGACCACAGTCCAAACCTTGCCAGTTTTCAGGAATTGTTCGCACGTCTACAACTTGTGTGTTTGCGTCGTTACTAAAATCATCCGCAGCCAATACATCAACAGGGATGTGGACTTGAACATTCTTTGCCTTTGCACGCTCAAGAATTTGAAGGGCTAATTCCATTTTATCGTCTTCACAAATAGAATCTCCAACATGACCTCCTTGAGCTTTTATAAACGTAAAGGTCATCCCGCCACCAATAATTAAATGATCTACTTTGTCCAAAATATTATCTATAATCGTAATTTTAGAGGATACTTTTGCACCGCCTAAAATTGCCAAAACAGGTTTTTCTCCAGTTTTCATAACCTTGTCTATACTTTCAATTTCTTGGGCAAGTAAACTTCCAAAAGATTTGTTTTCTGGAAAAAATTGGGCGATGATAGTGGTAGAGGCATGTGCTCTATGCGCAGTTCCAAAAGCATCGTTAATATAGAAATCGCCTAGCTTAGAAAGGGACTCTGCAAAATTAAGATCGCCTTGTGTTTCTTCTGGGTGGTAGCGTAAGTTTTCTAATAAGAGCACTTCCCCTGGTTTTAAATTTGCAGATGCCTTTTGTGCTTCTTCTCCAATACAATTATTTGAAAATATAAGATTAACACCCAAAATGGTTTCAAGAGTGCTTACAATATGACGTAATGAAAATTCAGGCTCTTGCGCTTTTGGCCGGCCCAAATGCGACATCAAGATACAGCTTCCGCCATCCTCTAAAACTTTTAGAATCGTTGGTTTTGCAGATACGATTCTCGTGGTATCCGTTACTTCAAATTGTTCATTTAAGGGCACATTAAAATCGACACGTATTAATGCTTTTGTATTTTTAAAATTTACGTTTTGTATTGTTTTCATTTCTAAAAAAGAGTTTAACTTATAAGAGGGTAAAGGTAAGTATTTCTTTTAGCCTATGAAATGTCCGTTGAATAAAGTTATATAAAACATTTGGCGTGAAATTTGGCGCTTGATTTGCAATATTAAGGTGAGGAGTATGCACAATTTTCATGATGAGATTCAATTAAATCAGCTATCTTTGTTTTATGACTTTTGAGGCCATTATCGGACAATCTTTTTTAACAACACACTTGAAGCAGGGGATAGACTCTGGTCGAATTCCACATGCACAGCTTTTTGTTGGAAAACAAGGTGTTGGTGCGCTTCCAATGGCTATTGCCTATGCCGATTATTTAATGACACATCAAGATGGAGGGTTGAACAACATGAATCCACTGACGCACCCCAATATTCATTATGTATATCCCGTGACCACGAGTGATAAGGTGAAATCTAAACCAATCTCAACAAATTATCTTACGGAATGGCGTTCTTTTATTGAAACAAACCCTTACGGATCAATTCATGATTGGTATGATGTCGTGGGCGTGGGGAATAAACAGGGAGCTATTGGAGTCGAAGAAGCAAATGATATGGTTTCTAAAATGTCTTTAAAAGCATTTAATGGCGGCTATAAGGTAATGATTGTTTGGATGGCTGAAAAGATGTCCACAGGGTGTGCAAACAAACTCCTTAAATTAATTGAAGAACCGGCAGACAAAACTGTAATTATTCTTGTCACAGAGGACGAAGAACAACTTATTAATACCATTCGATCGCGCTGTCAAACTGTACACTTGAACTTACTTTCTGAAGATGCTATAAAAAACACCCTAACTTCTACTCATAATGTTGAGGCTGGATTAGCGCAAAATATTGCTCACCAATCGGAGGGAAGCTATCGACGAGCTCTTGATTTATTGGGCCAAAAACCTGTAGATCTTCAATTTGAAACGTGGTTTATAGCATGGGTTCGAACCGCTTTTCAAGCAAAAACCAACAAGCAGTCTATAAATCATTTAATGGCTTGGAGCGATGAAATATCAAAAGCTGGACGTGAAATTCAAAAGCAATTTTTGGATTATAGTTTACGTTTTTTTAGACAGGCCTTACTTTATAATTATGGAGCTAAAGATTTGGTTTTCATGGTTTTAAATGACAAATCTTTTAAGTTCGAGAACTTTGCGCCATTTATAGATGCTTCAAATATTACTGAAATTTCTAAAGAAATTGAGTTGGCAAATTACCACATCGAGCGCAATGCCAATGCAAAAATTGTTTTGACTGATTTATCAATCAAACTGACGCGTCTTTTACACTTGAAAAAAGCTTAGTATTTAGTGTAACTCTCGTTTAGCGCTTTTAAAATTTCTTGGGTTAAATCTGAAGATTCTTCGCCATACATTACACTTCCTGCCTCATTACTTCCTAAGATATAGGTATAGTTGTTTGATTCTCCATAAGCCTTAACAAAGTTTTTAACCTTAGTTATCAGAGAATCATTGAGTGTTTGGCTTTCTTGTGCAATTTGTTGCTGTTCAAATTGAACACGTTGAGACAATACTTGTTCTTTTTGTTGAAGTTCTTGTGATAATTTCTGGATATTCGATTGCGACATTTTTCGCGCACGTAATTCTGCTTCTTTAATTTCTAATTCAAATGCAGATCGCAAACTATCCGTTCGGGATTTGAAAGCGTCAATTTTTACTTTAAGCTTTGCTTCGATGTCAAGACGTTCTTGATAGTCGTTAACAAGAACACCGTTGTCTACAAAGCCTATTTTTTGTTGTTGGCAGGCCGTAAGGCTTAAAACCGCTAAAATTGCTATCCCTAATTTTTTCATGACTTTTTTTGTTTGTGTCCACAAAAGTAAATAAAGTAATCATAATATTATAAAAATAGTTGTTTGAGTTCTGTTATAAGAAAAACCTATTAACACGCTTGTCTTTAATTGTAAAAAACTATTTTATTTAACCTTCAAAAACCAACCTTAAATCAAACAAAACAAAACCCTAAGGTCTATTTAAGGGGCAAGTTGTAAAAAGTGCCTAAAACGGCTTAAAACACTAATTGGCGTTTTTTAAGACATATATTAGCGAAGAATACTCTCCTGAGGCTACGGCTTTTAAATTTGACCGCAAACCAATCCATAAACTGTTTAAAACACGATAAGATCCTGTTTTAAGTTTATTTGAAAGTAAACTCACATAAAAAGCATCCATAGGCAGCGGGCGCGTTGATTCCAATCGCATTTGAACTGCAGCAAACACTTTGGGGATAGACTCTTGTGAAAAATGCCAAAGATGTCTTGGCACATCATAGGCCGCCCAATGGGCTTTAAAATAAATGGCATCAAAACTTTTAAAATTTGGAACAGCCACAACAATGCGGCCATTTGGTTTCAATAGCTTTTGGAACAATTTAATATCCTCTTCTAAATTTGGAAGGTGTTCCAGGACATGCCAGAGCGTGATGACGTCAAAAGATTTTTTTGGAAGTTCATGAAGCTTAGGCGTATCAAAAACAGAATGAATTGCTTTTGAATTTGCTAAACGCCGTGCTGATGAATTTGGCTCTATTCCAGTAACGGTCCAGCCCTTTTTTTGAGCGGCTCTTGAAAAATATCCCGTCCCTGCACCAACATCCAAGAGTGTTGCTTGCTTTGGTTGAAATGGTTTAATGAGACGCAGCTTTCGTCGGGTAGAGACATAGCGAACGGCATGGTATAAAAAATCAAACAGAGACCGCCGTTGGTTGGTGTGAGAAATATAGTTGGTGGTCGGGTAGTAGTCTTTAAGCGCCGAATCTGAGGGTTTAGGATGGGTGTACAACAACGCTCTAGAAGCATCATAAAGGAGTTCAAAAGATTCTCCGCTAACGGAGTGGTCTTTAACTTTTATAGTGGGGTTGTATGTTTTCATATCCTGTTCCACGTGGAACATTTACAGTTATTATCGGCCCATATACACTAACAATACAGAAATATCGTTCGGCGATACGCCACTAATCCGTGACGCTTGCGCAACGGTTGTCGGCTGCACCTTTTTTAGTTTTTCTCGCGCCTCATAACTCATAGATTTAATTTGAGAATAATCAAACCCTGGCGCAATTTTTACATATTCTAATCGCGTTAACTTATCTGCGTTGTTTTTTTCTTTTGCAATATATCCAGAATATTTAATCTGAATTTCTGCTTGTTTAATTACTTCACTGTCTAGGTTATGCGATTGAATATAGGACTCTACAGCATCAAACTTCCGAAGATCTTCAATACCAATATTTGGTCTTGAAAAGATTTTAAACATTTTGTCGGACTGGCGAATTGGTGTAGAATTCTTAGTTTCTAATACCGGATTTGCTTCTTCCGGCTTTACACTTTGTGTTCTAAAAAACCCGACAAAAGCTTCAGCTTTGGACAACTTTTCTTCCATGCGTTTAAGCCGTTTTTCACTAGCAATTCCTAATTCATACCCTTTTGGCGTTAGTCGAATATCCGCATTGTCTTGACGCAATAAGGTGCGATATTCAGCTCGTGAGGTAAACATCCGATAAGGCTCTTCAGTACCTTTGGTTATAAGGTCATCTATTAAAACTCCAATATAGGCTTCATTCCGTTTTAGTATAAAGGACTCTTTTTCTTGAACTAACAAACTGGCATTGATTCCTGCCATCAAACCTTGTGAAGCAGCTTCTTCGTAGCCTGTGGTGCCGTTTATTTGTCCCGCAAAAAACAAGCCTTTTACTAGCTTGGTTTCTAAAGAGTGTGTCAGTTGCGTAGGAGGGAAGTAGTCATACTCAATGGCATAGCCTGGTCTAAAAAACTTCACGTTTTCAAACCCTTTCACAGCGCTAAGCGCCTTGAACTGGATATCTTCTGGCAGAGACGTTGAAAACCCGTTAATGTAATATTCTACAGTGTTCCACCCTTCTGGTTCTACAAATATTTGGTGACGCTCCTTGTCCGCAAACCGGTTAATTTTATCTTCAATCGAAGGACAATAACGCGGTCCTAAACTTTGGATTCGCCCATTAAACATCGGCGACCGATCAAATCCTTCTTTTAATAAATCATGAACTTCAGGGCTAGTATAAGACATGTGACAAGACCGCTGGTTTGTAAGTGGCTTGGTGATGTCTAAATACGAGAATTTTTCAGGATCTGCATCTCCCGGCTGCTCGATCATTTTTGAAAAATCAAGTGAACGACCATCAACTCTTGGAGGTGTTCCTGTTTTCATACGACCTGATTCGAACCCTAAATCAACGAGCTGCTCCGTAATACCAGTTGCTGCTTTTTCGCCGGCGCGACCACCTCCAAAGTTCTTATCACCAATATGAATTAATCCATTTAGAAAAGTCCCATTGGTTAACACCACTGTCTTCGCTTTGATTTCTAAGCCTAATGAGGTTTTGACTCCTTTGACTTCGTCGCCTTCAATCACAAGGCCTGTGACCATTTCCTGGTAAAAGTCTAGGTTCTTGGTTTGTTCAAGTAAGGTCCTCCAGTCTTCGGCAAAGCGCATACGATCACTTTGAACGCGCGGACTCCACATCGCTGGCCCTTTAGATTTGTTTAGCATTTTAAACTGGATCGCAGAGGTGTCACTGACAATTCCGCTATATCCTCCAAGGGCGTCAATTTCGCGCACAATTTGCCCTTTAGCAATTCCTCCCATAGCAGGATTACAAGACATTTGCGCTATATTTTGAAGGTTCATTGTAACAAGAAGTGTATGGCTACCCATATTGGCGGCAGCGGCAGCGGCTTCACTTCCAGCGTGACCCCCTCCAACTACAATGACGTCGTAAATTTTATTAAACATTAATTACAGTTTTAATGTTCCACGTGGAACATATCATTTGCAAATGCAAATATAAGGCTTTAGAATATTAATCCATGTGTTGTTGAAGGTAGAACTCTTCCTTAGAGCGCATCACACGCGCATCAGTTGGTAATTTATCCTTGTAACCGCAGTAATGCAAAATGCCATGAACCATAACCCGTGAAAGTTCTTGCTCGAAGCTCTGGTTAAATTCCTTAGCGTTTTCTTTTACGCGTTCAATAGAAATAAAAATCTCCCCGTGGATTTCTTTACCGATAGAATAATCAAAACTAATGACATCAGTAAGCGTATCGTGGTCTAAAAATTCAACATTCAGCTTGTGTAAAAAGTGGTCATCACAAAACACAATAGAAACTTCACCTTCGTTATAATTTTCTGAAGAGATCACGGCACTTAACCAAGTTGCTTTGGCATCGGCATCAACAATTTCAAAAGGCACTTCTGAATGGAAACTAATCATCTTTTATCTTAAAATAGTCTTGAACTTTTTTCTTAAATCCTTGGCGCAAAGGTAAGCTTTGCCTGTTTAATATTTCAATGGTTTTAAAATATTGTTTAATGGTCTCTTCGCTTGGCGTGGGCGCCACAAAACGTTGAGCTGTATTTGTACTAGAAACACGCTTCGTATCCTCGCCTTGCTGTTGAACCGCCTTTTCTAATTTTAAAAGCTGATGTTTTAGCGCGGTCATTTGCTCTAAAGTTTTCATAGTAACTCCTTGATTTATAAGGTTTTGTTCTATTTTATCCATGGCATCAAGAAGGTTGTTTCCGTTGCCGCTAAGCCCTTTTTTATCTAGCAGGTCTTGTAGTGCATTTCGCAGGCGCTGCTGTTTTTTAAAAATTTCGAATAACTCTCCTGTATCGACTTCTGTATCGCCTTCTTGAACGCTTTGCCCATTTTTAGCACCAGACTGACCGTCCTTACCTTGCTTAGCATTTGTGGTATTCTTTCTCTTCTCGGCACCAGAACCCTCATTTTCACCCTTTTGAGACCCTTGTTCATCCTTGGGTTGGTCTGCTTTCTTACCAAGTTGTTCTGCCATTTGTTTGCTCAATTCCTCCTGACTCATAATAATATCTGGCAATTGCATTTCGCCCTCGCCTTGACTAGGTGACATCTGCATCTGCATTTCCATAGAGTCCAGTGTGTTGCTTAACATATCTGCTAAGGAGTTTGTGGCTGAAACAACAAATTGTTGTGCCCCAACCGCTTCGCGAAAACTGCTCTCGGAAAGCAATTCAAGACTTTTATCGATATTAAAGAAAACTTCCGTGATCGCTTTGTTTACAGGCTCTGCAATCTTTGGTTGTCTTAGCGATAAGGCAAATAAACTGTCGTCAATGTGCTCAAAATGTTCTCGTAAATTATTCTGCTTCACAAGGCGCTTTGCAAAATCACTACTGCTGTTTGTTGCGGTTTGAAACCGTTTCATAAGCGCTTCCTGATCAAATGAAAACAACACCAAATTATCTAAAATTTTACGCAACATATCAATGTCCTCGCTCATTTGTTCGCCACTTCCGCCACTGATCTTTTGGGCCATCTGCTGACTCATTTGCTGTATTTTTTGCGCAGCTTTTTGTTGGCTTTTCTGCGCTTTTTTTGCGCGCTTACTTTGTTCTTGAGCGCCTATAGATTCTTCTTTTTTTCCTAGGTCGTCACTGGCCTTTTGTTGATCGGTTTTGATCGACTCCTCAAGAGTGGGGTCATCCGGTAGCGCTAAGGGTTTTGAAAGTGCATCGTTATCTTTTCTTAACTTATCAAGGGCGTTTTGCAACGCTTTAAAATCGGTGTTTAATTTATCTTGAGCCTCTTTTGTGTTATTGTCTTCTGAAGCCTTAGAACGCTCGTTTTGCTTCTCTGAAAGCGTCTCTAGAGCGGTCTTAATTTGATCTGCTTTTTTGGTGACATAAAAACGCTTCGTAAGCTCCAACAGTTGTTCTAAACTGCGCTGTTTATTTTTGTTTTGCTTCGCCATCTTTTCAAGTTTTTCGGCCAGCGCTTCTTTATTGATTTTATCAGTAACTTTTTTAAGTTCTTCTAACAATTTTTCGTCATTTTCAAGCGCGTCTTGCTGTGCTTTCAAGCGTTCTTCTAGCGCGTCTTTGAACGGATCTGCATCCTTTGATTTTTCAAACTGATTAAGGTTGTCTTGCATTTTTTTGTTGAAATTCTTCAACACCTTATCCTGTGCTTGTTGCCGTTCTAAAAATGATTTTAATTTTTGTTGATCACTGAAATTTAGTTGCGCTTTTTCTTTTTGAGTTTTAGAAAGATTTTCCAAGTTTTTGTCTTGCTCAGAAAGAGCGTTGAGCGCATTTTGAAATGCTTTTGACAATTCACTTTGCGCTTTGAGTTGAAGGTCTTGAATGGTGTTTTCGCTTTTAGAGTTATAATTAAAAACACGACTCCTCGTTGTTTTGAAATTATGAAATGGATCATTGTCTGACACCTCAAAATAGAGCGCGTAGGCCGTGTCCTCCATGAGTTTTAGATTGGAAGGAAAAGCGTGCGTAAATTCTTGAAAAGCTGTAGTGTTGGAAGGCAATAGAACTTCGGAACGCTTAGCGGAGTCGCCAACAGGATAATAATGTAATTTTAAAGCGCTAATGCCATAATCATCTGAAATTTGCCCATAGAAGTATAGCGATTTATGAAGCGTGGAGTCTTGTTTCATTTCGACCTTGATCGTTGGGGGTTGGTCCCGAACTGAGGTTATTGCAAAAGAAAGCTGTTCGTAGTTTTTTAGGTGGCCATTACTCGTTTTAATCGTGTAGTTTAAAGACTCAAAAATGCGTTTACTGTACTGAAAGTTGTGCTGGTTTTTCTCGAAAAATGCGAGAGTGTCTTTATAAACTAACGCCACTGAATCTGTTGATTTGGTAAGTAAATCCCATTTTAGAATAGTGCCTTCAGGAAGTGTGGCGTTTCCATTGTTTGTAATGCTTTCATCGCTTTTGCCTGTGTAGGCTGGATAGTCGAGGTACATGTCAAAACTCAACAAGACTGGGGTGGGCGACACCTCTAAACGATAGGGTTTGGAGACCACTTCATTAGCAACTAGCTTGAAATCAAGCGCTGTTTTTGGCCGTGTAAAAGTATATTCAAAAACCCCTAATTGGGTTTGACTTAGAACATAAGTTTCATCATTGTAAACAATCTGAACATCTTCGGGAACCACGGCGCCCACAGTTTTTGCAACCACCGTAAAAGGGGTGTTTTCAATAGCGTCAAGACTAGTGTTCATGACAAAAAACGTAAACGGCGCAGGAGGAGCATAGGCTGTTTTATAATTGACAACACGTTTTAGACTATCCGTAAAAACCGCTTGTTTTCCGAATACGATAGCCGCAAAGACAATACAAATTGGCACTACCGCATACCGTAAATATTTAAGGTTCTCCGAAAAATCGACCGCGCTTTTAAAAGGAATGAGGCTTAAATTTTTTGATTTTTGTTCGATACTGGCTATGAGAAATTCGGTGTGTTCGGAATGTTGGTTAAGCTGAAGAACATTTAAAAGTTTGTCTTTTACTTCTGGAAAATGATCCCCAACAATTTTTGATGCAGTTTCGTGGTTTATCCCTTTTTGAATCTTGAAATACTTGGCTAATGGGATGCAAATAAGTCTATAAAACAAAATGACTTCAAACCCTACAACCCCCACAAACAAAAGCCCACGCCCAAAAGAATTCAGCCAGAAAAAATGTTCGATACTCAAGACTACTAAGGCATAAAACAATCCAATACCAAAAAACAACAATACGCCTTTCAATAGCGCACTAATATAGTAGCGCCTTATAAAGTGTTCCAGTTTTTGCTCTATGTGATGAAAGCTGTCCAAGTGAGATTTGTTTTGAAATATTAAAATTACAATAATAATTGGTATGGAGTGGCTCTTTTTTGGATAGCTCAAAAAAAATTTATAAGTTTAACACTGATTTTGATCCCAAGTCTAAATCTTCATAAGCCGCTTAACCGAAGTTTTTAGATTTTATTTTTTTGAATGCCATTAGCCTTGTGGCCGTTTTATTGTAATTTATAAAAACGGTGATTCTATAAGTTACTTTGGAGAATTTGTAAAAAAATAGGTTTGGGAAGCAACTTAAATAATGAATAAATACGTTTGATAACAATGGCTATAGCTCATTGCGGCTGACTGCCTAATCGGAAAGTAGGTTGTTGGTGTGGGGAGCCATAACATTCGCTTTAGATAAATTGATATGCTGCATAAATATAAGCTATTTCATTGATTTTCAATACTATAAAAAAATAGTGCTAAAACGGTTATGCGAAATTTGTAAAGAGCGGATATACGCAATGCGTATATTTAGGTGTTGTGCACAAGCTAAAGAAACCTCAGGTTGAAGAATAAAAGCTTAAATAAAATATTAACCTTACTAATTTCTGTAGTCTGGCTTGCAAATGGACTTTTTTGTAAGGTTCTAAACCTTGTACCCCGACAGGAACAGATAGTTGCGCGGATATTAGGGGAAGACTATTCAAGACCTTTAACCTTTCTTATTGGTTTGTCAGAAGTTTTAATGGCGATTTGGGTACTTTCTAAATTTAAATCTAAACTCAATGCGATTACGCAAATACTCATTGTGGTAACAATGAATACTTTGGAATTCATTCTTGTTCCAGACCTTCTACTTTGGGGAAGACTTAATTCCTTGTTTGCGTTGCTTTTTATAGGTCTTGTTTACTACAATGAATTCGTTTTAAATAAAAAATTAATACAACAGACTGCGTGATAAATTTTCTAAAAAACCACCCATTTGCAGTGGAGGCTCACTTTGACAGTTCGCTTGTACTAACATTTGCCGTTCCAAAAGAGCAGCTTCAAAACTTAATCCCAGAATGCTTGGAATTGGACACTTTTCAAGATAAATGGGCTTTCATTGCTATTGCGATGGTTCAAACAAGTGATCTTAGACCAAAAGGCTTTCCAAAATTTATGGGAAACGACTTCTTCTTAATCGGTTATCGAATATTCGTCCGACACACAAATAATGCAGGAAAAAGATTAAGGGGATTATATATTATCAAATCGCAAACCGACAAAAAGAAGATGGAATTTTTCGGTAATATTTTCACCCATTACAATTACACTACAACGGAAATCGAGCAAAGAAAAAGTAAAAATTTCAAAACAATCAAATCAGCTCAATCTAAATTTGAAATTTCTATTAAGTTAACAGACGATGAAATAAAAATACCTGAAAACTCACCGTTTACTGACTGGAAAGATGCACGGAAATTTGCGGGTCCTTTACCACATACTTTTACCGTAAACACAAAGGATAAAACCATATTAACCATTTTAGGTGTTCGGCAAAACTGGAAACCTACGCCTGTAAAAGTGGAAAACTACCATTTTGATTTTTTAAACAAGTTAAAACTTCCAAACATTGTTTTGGCAAATGCTTTCGAGATAAAAAACATACCATATCAATGGGAAAAAGGCAAGATTGAAAAATGGAAATAAAAAGAAGAAAATTTCAAGGGGTACTTAATATTCTCCGTTTCAAAAGACATTTTTATGTGTTTGGACTAGTTATCTTGGCAATGATAATAGGGAGCCAATATATACTGAACTGGAATAAGGACTTGTTTTGTTTGGTAATTTGCGGATTTATATATGGGCTTGCAATGCCATTAATCGTTTCTGCATATGTTTGCGATTTCTCTGGCTTCTACAATTTCGTCTGGTTGAAAAGAATGAATCTTGAAGATACTGCACAAAATCATAATCTGAATATCAATGCAGGCTTTGACGAAACAAGTTATATCATCGAGAATATTTTACCTAATTCAAAACTTCAGGTTTATGATTTTTATAATGCTAAACAACATACCGAACCTGCAATAATAAGAGCAAGAAAAGTGAGTTTAGTTTATCCAAACACTCAACAAATAAATTCAAGCACAATCCCTCTAAAAGACAATTCCGTTGACAATATATTTTTAATTTCTGCTATTCACGAAATCCGCAAGCAAGAGGAGAAAATACAATTTCTAAAAGAGTGTAGAAGGGTATGTAAACCGAATGGCAATGTAATCATGGTGGAACATTTGAGAGATTTCCCCAACTTTTTTGCGTTTACAATTGGATTTACACATTTCTTTTCAAAAGCCACTTGGAAAATAGTGTTTAAAGAAGCTGGATTTGTGTCAATTAATGAATCAAAATTCACACCATTTATGTCAATATTCAATTGCAAATAAGAATGATATTACACTTCAAAATAATCGGATTTTTATTAATGGTCTTAGCATTGGTTCACTTAATTTTTCCGAAATATTTCAACTGGAAAGAAGAATTGAAATCATTAAGTTTAATCAATAAACAAATGATGACAATTCATACTTTTTTTATTGCTTTGGTTGTCTTTCTAATGGGTTTGCTTTGTCTAACTTCAGCAACAGAACTTATAGAAACAAGACTCGGTAAAACAATTTCTCTCGGACTTGGAATTTTTTGGGTATTCTCCTAAACTATGGAAAGGAAAACGATTCGAGACAATCATCCATATTTTGTTTAGTGGATTATGGATATATTTAAGTGTTATTTTTTGGATGAATTACATAAACTAAGAGCCAGTGCACAACAAAGTATAACAAATCATAGCTGCCTAACAGCAGGCCACGCTTGTTATCCTCAACGTTGTGCGTGATGAAAACGAACTGAGAAAGAATGAATTTAAACCAAATAACTGTTCCGTCATTAGATTTGACAAAGTCAATCCCTTTTTATGAAAGATTAGGGCTGAAATTGATTGTAAAATCTCTTCCTCATTATGCACGATTTGAATGTCCAAATGGAAACTCTACTTTTTCGATTCATCAAACGGAGAAATTACCTCAAGGAGATGGGATTTATGTGTATTTTGAGTGTGAAAATCTTGATGAGAAAGTTGAACAATTAAAACAGAATGGAATTCAATTTGACCTAGATCCAACTGACCAAAATTGGCTTTGGAGAGAAGCTAGGCTAAAAGATATTGACGGAAATCAACTGGTATTATTTTATGGAGGAGAAAATCGACAAAATCCACCTTGGCGAATAGAACCCTGAATAAAACACTACCCAGCTAGCGCGCACATCTTTTGCACGCGCCACCAAGAGTACTAAGCCAAAGAAGAAAAGACCAATTCCTCAGCCTCGTTTTACTTTCCTAAAAACACCGTCTAAATTTTTTGGGGAATGTGTCCAGCAACTCTATCTTTGTGGCACTAATACAAGACCATGAATACTCCTATTCGCGTACGATTTGCACCAAGCCCCACAGGGCCACTTCATATTGGAGGGGTGCGAACCGCTCTTTTTAACTATCTATTTGCCAAAAAACACGGCGGCACTTTTGTGCTTCGCATAGAAGATACCGACCAAAAACGCTATGTGAAGGGTGCTGAAGATTATATTGTAAATGCGCTAGATTGGTGTAACATCCCCTTTGATGAAGGCCCAGGAAAAGAGGGTGGTTTTGGACCGTACAGACAAAGTGAGCGCAAGCATTTGTACAAACAGTATGTCGATTTACTCATTGCGAACAACAAGGCCTATTATGCGTTTGATACTGCCGAGGCTTTAGACGAAGAACGTAAAAACCACGAGAAAAAAGGAAAAACATTTATCTATAATTGGCACAACCGAACTCGAGGACGACTCATAAATTCCCTAGTGTTATCTAAAGAGGAGGTCGCTAATAAAATTGCAAATGGAGACGATTATGTTGTACGTTTTTTAGCGCCTCAAGACGAAACTCTTGAACTCACCGATCGTGTGAGAGGTCAAATAAAAATTGACACAAATACCTTAGACGATAAAGTGTTGTTCAAGTCGGATGGAATGCCAACCTATCACCTTGCCAATGTTGTGGACGATCATTTGATGGAAATCACACATGTAATTCGTGGAGAAGAATGGTTGCCTTCCTTAGCATTGCACCAACTGCTCTATACGGCATTGGGTTGGGAAGCGCCTGAGTTTGCACACTTGCCTTTAATCTTAAAACCAACAGGAAAAGGAAAGTTAAGCAAGCGCGATGGCGACAAATTAGGGTTTCCTGTATTTCCATTGAACTGGACAGATCCTTCGAACAACAGTATTTCAAAAGGCTACAAAGAAAGTGGGTACTTTGCGGAAGCAGTCATAAATTTTCTAGCCTTTTTAGGATGGAACCCAGGCACAGAACAAGAAGTTTTTTCACTTAGTGAGCTTGTAGAGTCCTTTGATTTGAAAAACGTTAATAAAGCAGGTGCACGCTTCGATCCCGATAAAACAAAATGGTTTAACCATCAGTACATGCAGAAAGCAGAACTTAAAGACTTAACATCGTCTTTTATAAGCGCAACTCCAGAGCTTGCGTCAATAGATCCTGGTTATGTAGAGCTTGTAGTCAACCTCATCAAAGAACGTGCAACATTTCCATCAGACTTTTGGGGCTTAAGCCATTACTTTTTCAAAGCGCCTGAAAACTTCGCAGAAGCAGCGCTTAAGAAGGCATGGAAAGAACACTCAAAAGACCTAATGCTACAACTGATTGCGGCGCTTGAAACAGTCGATGACAGTAGTGTTGAGACACTTCAAACCGCTGTAAAAGGGTGGATTACTCAAAACGAAATTGGGTTTGGAAAAATCATGATGCCGCTAAGGGTGGCGCTTGTAGGCGCCCTAGAAGGCGTAGATGTTTTTGACATCATTTATTTAATTGGAAAGTCCGAAACCATCAAACGAATTCAAACTCTCATTGACCAGCGCTAATAAATCTAAATATTGTGTGAGAAATTTGATTACTTTTGCCTTCGCATACAACGCAACTTGAACTCGAGTAAATGAAGCACATTAGAAATTTTTGTATCATCGCCCATATTGACCACGGTAAAAGCACCTTAGCAGATCGTTTGTTAGATTTTACTGGCGCTGTAAACGAACGCGAAAAACAAAACCAACTGCTAGACAGTATGGATTTGGAGCGGGAACGTGGTATTACCATCAAGTCGCATGCGATTCAAATGGAATATACTCATAAAGGAGAAGACTATATTTTAAATTTAATTGACACGCCTGGCCATGTCGATTTTAGTTATGAAGTGTCCCGATCGATTGCAGCTTGTGAAGGTGCACTTTTAATTGTCGATGCTGCTCAAAGTATTCAAGCACAAACCATTTCTAATTTATACTTGGCTTTAGAGAATGACTTAGAGATTATTCCGGTTTTAAACAAGGTTGATTTGCCAAGTGCAAACCCTGAAGAAGTCACTGATGATATTGTAGAGTTGCTCGGTTGTGATGCTTCAGAAGTCATTCCTGCGAGTGCCAAAACAGGCATAGGGATCGAAGCCATTCTGACTGCTATTATAGAAACCATTCCGCCGCCAAAAGGCGATCCGGAGGCACCGCTACAAGCGCTTGTTTTTGATTCTGTTTACAACTCTTTTAGAGGAGTTGAAACCTATTTTAAAGTCGTAAACGGTAGCATTAAAAAAAACCAACAGGTAAAATTTATAGCAACAGAAAAAGTCTATGGAGCTGATGAGGTGGGCACGCTCAACCTTACTCAAACACCAAAACAAGAAATTAAAACCGGGGATGTTGGTTATCTTATTACCGGGATAAAAGACGCTCGTGAAGTCAAAGTTGGAGATACCATTACGGATGCAAAATTCCCAACAACAGCCGCTGTCGAAGGGTTTGAAGATGTTAAGCCAATGGTTTTTGCTGGATTATATCCCGTGGATACCGAAGAATACGAGGAACTTCGTGCATCTATGGAAAAACTGCAGCTTAATGATGCCTCTTTAGTTTTTCAGGCTGAAAGCTCTGCGGCATTAGGGTTTGGTTTTCGTTGCGGATTTTTAGGGATGTTGCACTTAGAAATCATACAAGAACGTTTAGAGCGTGAATTTAATATGACGGTAATTACAACCGTTCCCAATGTGTCTTACCACGCCTATACACGCAAAAACCCTGATACGATTGTCATTCTTAACAACCCTTCTGATTTGCCAGACCCATCGGGGCTGGACCGAATTGAAGAGCCCTATATCAAAGCTTCCATTATCACAAAATCTGATTTTGTAGGAAATGTAATGTCCTTATGTATTGAAAAACGCGGACAAATTACAAGTCAGAATTACTTAACGCCAGAGCGTGTAGAGCTAACTTTTGATATGCCCTTGGCTGAAATTGTATTTGATTTTTATGATCGATTAAAAACCGTTTCAAAAGGCTATGCTTCATTTGATTATTCTCCTATCGGGATGCGCGTATCAAAACTCGTAAGGGTAGATGTATTACTAAATGGGCAGTCTGTAGATGCGCTTTCAGCTTTGGTTCACTTAGATAACTCGGTTGGGATTGGAAGAAAAATGTGCGCCAAACTAAAAGAACTTATTCCAAGGCAGCAATTTGACATTCCAATTCAAGCGGCAATTGGCGCAAAAATTATTTCTAGAGAAACCGTGAAAGCAGTGCGTAAAGATGTCACCGCCAAGTGTTATGGTGGCGATATCTCTAGAAAACGTAAGCTTTTAGAAAACCAGAAAAAAGGTAAAAAACGAATGCGTCAAGTTGGAAGTGTCGAAATTCCACAAGAAGCATTTATGGCTGTACTAAAGCTTAACGATTAATCTATTTTTCAGTTTTTATAGTTTTAAAGAAAGTCTTATCTTTCAGGATAATCTTTAAACATCAAATTGATTGAATACTATTGCTTTTAAAACAATTGGAATTGGAGTTACTTTTTCTCCAAACCTAGAGGCAAATATTAATGAGGCAGCACGCTTTGCGCTGTGTTTTGGTAGTAAGTTAGTGCTTATACACGTCGGAGAGGCTTCTGAGCAAAAATCAAAAGTATTTCAAAAATTTTTAAGCCCCTTTAAAGCTAAAAACCTTGAGTATGAGGTTTTGTTTAAGTCTGGTAATCCTGTAGATGTGATTTTATCTTCTACTGTTGAAAAAAAGGTAGACCTCCTTATTATTGGTGCACTTAAAAAAGAAAATTTTTTAAAATACTATTTGGGATCCATCGCTCGAAAAATCACACGACAAGCCAAATGCTCTGTTTTGCTTTTAATTAATCCTTCTATAGAACGCGTGCCATGTAAACATATCGTTGTTAATGGCCTAAAAGACCCTAAAACAAAAGAAACGGTGACGGCTGCATTTTTGGTTGGTCACAAACTAGGTGTCGACAAGGTTACGGTCGTTGAAGAAATAGATCAAGAAGAAGTAAGTGTAAATGTTGATGATGACAAATCGCTTCGAAAATCAACCATTATCAAAGAGCGTTTACGCTTGAGAGAAGAGGCGCGTGTAAAAACAATATTAAGTACAATTCCCGCTAATTATACAAAAGATACGGCTATAAAGTCTCAACCAATTTTTGGAAAACGGGGCTATTCAATAGGGCACTATGCACAAGTCGTGCGCGCCGATTTATTGGTCATGAATGCGCCAACCAAAATGACATTTTGGGACCGCTTGTTTCCACATGACATTGAGCATATTTTAACTGAATTACCAACCGACGTACTAATTATACAATGAGAACAAAAGAAACTTCCTTTCGTGGGTTTATAAAAGCCCTACCTCAAAATATGTTTTCTGGGTTGGTTGTAAGTCTTATTGCGCTACCGCTGGGCCTTGGGCTAGCGATGGCAAGTGAAGCACCGCCAATTGCCGGGGTGATTACCGCCATCATTGGAGGAATTGTCGTATCCATTTTGGGCGGCAGTTATGTCACTATATCTGGCCCTGGAAATGGGTTAGTAGGCGTTGTTTTGGTGGCCATCACAACACTTGGGTTGAGCGCCACCTATGCGGCTATTATATGTTCGGGGATTATTCTGATTATCCTTGGATTTTTAAGACTTGGTAAATTAGCGGACTATTTTCCGTCATCTGCGATTCAGGGAATGTTAGCTGCTATTGGGCTTATTATTTTAGGCAAACAATTTCATATCATGATGGGTAATAAAATTGTGAGAGCAAATGGAATTGAATATTTGATAGAAATCCCAAATACTATATTCACAGTAATGAATTTTCAAGATAAGAGCTTGATCTATGCCGCTTTGGCTGGAGTGCTTAGCTTGGGTATTATGGTTTTTTATTCTAAGATTCGAAACAAATACTTGCAGTTGATTCCCGCGCCTATGTGGATTGTTATTATCTCTGTTGGGTTTAGTTATTATTATGAACTGATTCTAAAAATGCCCAACCCCATTTCAGGTAATTATATGATTCCTGCAATTCCGAATATCCAAGAAATACTCACTGATATTCCTACTCCAAATTTTGAAATGGTGGGAACACTGCCTTTTTGGTCGAGCGTAATAGCCCTGACGTTAATAGCGAGTATAGAATCCTTATTAAGTATAAAAGCCGTGGATAAATTAGACGTCCAAAAAAGACGTTCAAACGTTAACAAAGACATTAAGGCGCTTGGGTTAGCAACGGTTTTTAGTGGGTTTTTAGGCGGATTAAACGTGGTGACAGTGATTGCGAGAAGCTCGGTTAACGTCAATAACGGCGGTAGCAACAGATCTTCAAACTTGTTCCATGCCTTATTTTTGGTGGTGTTTATTCTTCTTTTTAGCACTGAACTTACTAGAATTCCCCTTACCGCCTTAATGGCAATACTTGTATATACCGGCTATAAACTCGCCTCGCCGGATGTTGTACGCCGCATTTTCACCATTGGAAAAGAGCAGCTGATCATCTTTTTTGCGACCCTGTTTGTAACCTTAAAAGTTGGATTGATCTCAGGGATTGTTGCGGGCTTAATTGCTACCTTTATAATTCATATTGTGGTAACTAAAAGCCTTAGCTTGTTTATTAAAAACATTCTAAAACCAAATGTGCTAATGTTCAAAGAAGAGGATGGAAGCTATTTTGTGAGTGTAAAACACTTTTGTAGTTTTTTGAATTTTAATATGTTGAAAAGCAAGTTAGAGGCTATTCCTGAACAAAGCGATGTTATTGTAGATTTTTCATTATGTGGTTTTGTGGACCATTCTGTGATGGAAAACGTCCATGATTATCAAGAATTATTTCACAAAAAAGGGGGGAATATTGGCGTGATTGGACTAGAAATTTTAGGAACCAAATCCGAACACCCTTTTGCGTTAAGACGGCTGTTGCCGCTTCAAAACATCATTTCTGACAATAAAACGAAACGGCAAAAGAATCTTGAGTTGATCGCTGATGATTTTGAATTGACATACAAACCGTTAAAAAGTAGAAAAGTTGAGTTTTTAGAAAACTTCATCTATTTTAAAACTAAAAAAATTGAACATATTTTTAATCAGCTTTCAGCTAAAAAAGATCCCTGTCGACTTTTTGATATAACTTTTTCAGAAGGTGAATTTATTGCTAAGGAAGTTGTGAGGTCAACCATGCTCTTTATTAAAACACCTAAAACCTTACCCGCATTTACACTAGATCGGGAAGGGTTATTAGAACGACTTTATGTCCTAGCGGGCTACAAAGATATTGACATAAAAAACCATGCAGATTTTTCAAAACGGTTTTATTTAAGAGGTGAAAATGAAAACGCTATTCGATCACTTTTTAATGATGAACTTGTACGGTTTTTCGAAAGTAACGCCTACTATCATATTGAATCTAGCAAAAGTGGGGTGCTCATTTTTAGCAAAGAACGGGTCGCTAGTATCAAAGAGATAAAAGCATTGTTAGATTTTGGAATTCGATTGAATAAAATCTTAAGCCAACACTAAAATGAAGCTCTACCCCTTAAACGTTGGTAATTTTAAATTAGATGGTGGCGCTATGTTTGGTGTAGTGCCAAAAGTAATGTGGAATAAAACAAACCCTGCGGACGAAAACAACAGAATTGATATTGCATCTCGCTGTTTATTAATTGAAGACGAAAATCGTTTGATTTTAATTGATACCGGAATGGGAACAAAACAAAGTGATAAGTTTTTTAGTTATTATCAACGTTGGGGAGACCACACCTTAGACGGCGCTCTTGCATCGCACGGGTTCTGCAGAGCTGACGTAACTGATGTGTTTTTAACGCATTTACATTTTGATCATTGTGGCGGCTGTGTGCAATTGAATTCGAGCAGAACAGGATATGAAATTGCCTTTGAAAACGCAACGTTTTGGAGCAACCAAGAGCACTGGAACTGGGCAACTAAACCCAATAAACGTGAGCGCGCCTCCTTTCTCACCGAAAATATTATGCCACTGAAAACTAGTGGTAAATTAAAACACGTCCCTGTTCCAGATGTTGATATATTACACGACTCTTCTCTAGGTTTCGATGTGTTTTTTGCAAATGGTCATACAGACAAACAAATGATTCCTATGATTTCCTACAAAGGCGAAACAATTTGCTTTATGGCGGATCTATTGCCCACGGTTGGTCATCTCTCTATTCCTTTTGTAATGGGGTACGACACAAGACCACTGCTGACCCTAGACGAAAAAGAGCGTTTTCTAAACCTTGCGGCGGATCAAAATTATTTTTTATTTTTGGAACATGATGCTCATAATGAATTAATTACCGTCAAACACACCGAAAAAGGCGTGCGCCTCAATGAGGTTCACCGCTTTAACGCTCTATTTTAACCTAATTATATGAACCCAAATTTGAACAAACAATTTCAAGTATTCGTCTATTTTATAATGGCGTTACTTTTGTCAAGCTGCGGATCGACAGCAACTATCCTATCGACACCGATTGAAAATATTGATTTAACTCCTCTAAAAATAGAAGCGCTTACAGAGGCTGAAAAAAAAGAGTGGAGCCACTTAGACCTCAAAACAGATACCGTTCCTGGTGTAAGTCTGAACAGGGCTTATAAAGAAATCGTAAAACCAAAAGGCAAAACCATTATTGTGGCGGTTATTGACTCCGGAATCGATATTGACCACGAAGATCTCGAGGGGCAGATTTGGGTAAACACTGATGAAGTTCCAAACAACGGAATAGACGATGACGCTAATGGTTATATCGACGACATCAACGGATGGAATTTTTTGGGAGACGCCGACAAAGAGCAATTAGAATACGTAAGGCTGGTCGCAAGTGGCGATACAGGTAACCCTCGATTTAGTGAAGCACAAGAACTTCTCTCTAAAGAACTCGAAAAAACCAACCGAGACATCGCGCAGTACGAAAACATTTTGAAACCAATAAAAGAAGCCCATGCAGGAATCGTAGAATACCTAAACGATCCTAACTACACCAAAGAAGATGTTGAAGCTATTCTTACATCCGATTGGGATATCCTTAGGTATGTTAGAGTCATCAAACAATCCTACGATTTTGGTTTTGACAGTATCGATGCGCTCATAGACGATTTGGAAACGGGACTAAAAACATTCAACACACGCTTGGATTATAATTTAAATTTGGCATATGATGGGCGTTCAGTTGTTGGAGATAATCCAGATGACCTTCAAGACCGTGCTTATGGTGATAATGACGTACGCGCAAGACATGGGCGCACACATGGCACGCATGTTTCGGGAATTATTGCGGCCAAAGGCCATAACGGAATAGGCATAAATGGTGCTGCTAATAGGGTAAAAATAATGGCAATTCGCAATACGCCTAGCGGCGACGAATATGATAAAGATGTAGCTTTAGGGGTTTATTATGCTGTGGATAACGGTGCTAAAGTAATCAATATGAGTTTTGGAAAACAATTCTCTCCTCATAGTAATTGGGTTAGAGATGCTATTGCATACGCCGCTAAAAACGATGTGTTGATTGTGGCAGCAGCTGGAAATGACGCTCAAAACACCGATGAAATAAACTATTTTCCAAACGATCAGATAAATAACGGCGAAGAAGTCTCCAACACCTTTTTGAAAGTTGGTTCAATTGGTCCAAAATATGGCTCAACTATGGTTGCAAGCTACTCAAATTATGGGAAAAACACGGTTGACGTCTTTGCGCCAGGAACTGAAATTTATTCAACATACCCCAAAGAAAGCTATGAATTTGCAAGCGGCACCTCTATGGCAGCGCCTTTAGTGTCAGGAGTCGCGGCTTTATTGTTTTCTCAATACCCAAGCCTAAGCGCTGCTCAAGTTAAACAACTATTAATGTCATCTGGAATTCCTATCAATAAGAAAGTGTCTCTAAAAAATGGTGCAGTAGTTCCTTTTGATGAACTATCTAAATCTGGGAAACTCGTAAATGCCTATAATGCATTGCTAATGGCGTCTAAACTATCTAAATAATATACAATTATGAAAAACTATGTTTATCTACTTACTTTTTTTATGGGCCTAAGCTTTGCCTATGGACAAAACAATTTTGAATATTGGCAACAACTCGTTGACTATACAATGGATGTTAATATTGACGTAAAAACCTTTCAATATGAGGGCACACAAAAATTAATATATAGTAACAATTCCCCCGATGATTTAGAGGTTGTCTATTATCATTTATTCTATAATGCGTTTCAACCTGGAAGTGAAATGGATGTGCGCTCAAGGACTATCGCAGATGCAGATCCTAGGGTTAGTGACCGGATTAGCAAACTCTCAAATGAAGATGTTGGATTTCTTAACGTTGTCAGTCTAACTCAAAACGGTAAACCCTTAAATTATAGTGTTGCGGGGTCTGTTTTGGAGGTGCAACTAAATACGGCGATAAAATCGGGCGAGTCGGCAATTTTTGAAATGGTTTTTAAAGGGCAGATTCCGCCAGTAATCCGCCGCGCAGGAAAAAACAGTAGTGAAGGCGTAGCTTTATCAATGGCGCAGTGGTATCCAAAAATGGCAGAATATGATTTCGAAGGCTGGCATGCCGACCCTTATATTAGTAGAGAATTTCATGGTGTTTGGGGAGATTTTGACGTTAAATTAACACTTGATAAGCATTATACCGTTGGAGGAACTGGGTATTTACAGAACCCAAGCGAAATAGGGCATGGCTATGGTAAAAAAGAAAGTAAAAACAAATCTGATGTACTAACTTGGCATTTTATTGCGCCAAACGTCCATGATTTTACTTGGGCAGCAGACCCTAACTTTGTGCATGACACCTTACAGGTGCCAGACGGACCTTTATTGCATTTTTTATATAAAAAATCACTTGAGCGCAAATATAAGAAGCGTTGGAAAGACCTTCAGAAGCCAACAAGTGAAATTATGCAATATTATAGCAATTCGGTAGGAAAATATCCCTATAAGCAATACTCTGTGATTCAGGGTGGTGATGGCGGAATGGAATATGGGATGTGTACGCTGATTACTGGTGAACGAAGTTTTGAAAGTTTGGTTGGGGTAACGGCTCACGAAATTGGACATACGTGGTTCCAGTTTCTTATGGCTTCTAATGAAAGTAAACACCCTTGGCTAGATGAAGGGTTTGCAGAATACACCTGCACTTTTATTGAAAATACGGTATTAGGTGTAGATACCAAAGAGCCGCTAAAGCGTCATTATGACCGATATTATTACCTTGTAAAAAGCGGAAAAGAACAACCGATGAGTACGCATGCGGATCGTTTTGCATATAACGCTTCTTATGGCATATCAACATATAGCAAAGGTGCACTTTTGTTAGCGCAATTACGGTACATTATTGGCGATGTGAATTTTGAAAAAACATTAAAAAAATATTTTAACGACTGGGCGTTTAAACACCCTACCCCAAATAATTTCATTCGATCTGCTGAGAAAACAACTGCACTAGAATTGGATTGGTTTTTGACGGATTGGACACAAACCACAAACACCATTGATTACGGTATAAAAAGCGCAGTCGCTTTAGGAGGACAAACAGAAATCACATTGGAACGCATTGGTTTAATGCCTATGCCTGTTGAGGTGCAAGTGCTTTTAAAAAATGGAGACGCACTTAATTACTACATTCCTTTGCAAATGATGCGTGGTGAAAGACCGCTTCGTGAGGGGGAGCTGGTATTAGAAGACTGGGCGTGGTCCTATCCTGAATATAGCTTTTTGGTCAATGTGGATCCCTCAACAATTGATAGTATTACGTTGGACAAAAACAATGCTACTGCGGATATAAATAAGAACAATAATCAGCTTAAGGAGTTCTAAAACATGGAGCGTTTAAAAGGAAAAAAACAGATAGAGCACTTATTCATGACTGGAAAATCGGTCGGCGCATTTCCTTTAAGAATAGTCTATTTAAAAAACAACACCAAGAATACTGTTGGAGTTTCGGTGAGTAAAAAACACTTTAAAACAGCTGTTGACAGAAATCGTATTAAACGGCTGTTAAGAGTGGCTGTAAAAGATCAACTCGCCGAAGCACTCAATGTTCTGGACTCAAGTTTTTGTATGATGATTTTATATCTTGGAAAAGAAGTGCCAAAATCTTCAGAACTTAAAATACAGTTTGAAGCATTAATAAAACGATTTGAAAAAAAATTATCAAATGAAATGGAATCCTAAAAAAAGAGGAGTGCTTTTTGGTGTTATTGCATTGATTTTTATAGCTACCACCGCTTATAAAAATGATTATTTTGAAATTGCTAAACAGTTAGACATCTTTAGTACACTTTTCAAAGAAGTTAACATGAACTATGTTGACAAAACAAATCCAGCGGAATTAATGCAGTCTAGTGTAACACAAATGCTAAAAGAACTAGACCCCTATACGACGTACGCTAGCGAACAAGACGTAGAAGCGGGGCGTATGAAACAGTCTAATGCTTATGTGGGAATTGGAGCGACCTTAAACAGCTCGGAAAATAAATTAATAATTGTTGAGGTTTTTAAAGATTTGCCCGCGGATAATGTGGGTCTAAAAGCGGGGGATGAAATTATTGAAATTGATGGGTTTAATGTTGCGGATTTAAAAGAAACAGCCACTCAAGTTTTAAACGGACAAAAAAATACAAAAGTCGCATTGACTTATATGAGAAACGGGAAAAGATCAACAGTTATGGTAAAACGGGGAGATAAAACCCCTAAAGCTGTTCCAGTGTACAAAATATTAGAAAAAGGTGTGGGTTATATTGCTTTGGACCGTTTTACACAAACCGCTTCAAGAGAGGTTGAAAACGCGGTAAAACTTATGCTTATCGATGAAGTTAAAGGAATTGTTCTTGACTTAAGAAATAACCCAGGAGGATTGGTTAGTGAGGCCGTAAAAATTGTAAATCTTTTTGTAGAAAAGGGACAGCTTGTGGTCTCCACAAAATCTAATATAGAGACGTATAATCAAACCTATATAACAAAAAAACAACCCTTAAGCTTAGATGTTCCTTTGGTTGTAATAATAAATCAAAAAAGTGCGTCGGCTAGTGAAATCGTGGCCGGAGCTTTACAAGATCTAGACCGTGCGGTGGTTATTGGTAAACGAAGTTTTGGAAAAGGCTTAGTTCAGCGCTATAAGCCTCTACCTTATGGATCACAATTAAAAGTAACAATATCGCGTTATTACACACCATCGGGGCGTTGTATACAGGCTTTGGATTATAGAAACCGAAGAGAAGATGGAACCGCTATAAGGTTTAAAAAAGAGGAGTACGCCGCATTTAAGACGAAAAATGGCCGTTTGGTGTATGACGGCGGCGGAATTAATCCAGATATTGTTGAAGGAACAAAAACGACAAGTAAATTTATAGAAACCCTTTTAAATAGTGCTCTGGTTTTTGATTATGTGAACCGCTATTACTATGCGAATGCGCTTGATAATTTTGAAGGTTTTAGTTTAAATACCGGAGATTTTGAGCGTTTTAAAAGCATGAGTCTAGATAAAAAATACAATTTTGATGATGAATCCTTAAAAGAAATTAACAACTTAAAAAAAATGCTGAAAGACGAAGGTTTTGGTGCAATGACGTCAAGTTTTAAAACTTTTGAAAAATCACTTCAGACCGCAAAACTCGAGCTTATCAATCAATTTAAAGACGATATTTTGGCTGCTTTAGAAAATGAAATTATAAAACGCTATTTTTACAGGGAAGGAATGTATTCGTATTTACTTTCTACCAATGCTGAAATATTTAAGGCTCAAGAAATTATTACTGATATACAGACGTATCAAAATATATTAAAATAGACAAGTTATAAATAGCTGTAAGGTTATACTATCGTATGAAAAAAATTAGTGTTTTACTTCTTTTATTGATAAACACAATAAGTGCCCAAACAGAGAATACACATGTTGTTTATTTTGAGACGGGTCAATTTAGAGTACCTGAAATAGAAACTAATCGGTTGGTATTATTTGTTCAAAGTTTGAAAGATATCGAAATTGAACGAATATCAATTTATGGGTTTTGTGATGATCGCGGTACGGATTCCTATAATCTTGTCTTATCACAACAGAGAGCTGATGCCATCAAAAGTATTTTTTCAGGATTTGGAGTAGATGATAATCTAATAAGTAATGTAGACGGAAAAGGAGAAATATTATTACGTATAATTTCATCAGAAAATCTTAATATTATAAGAGGATTGAACCGTAAGGTTGAAATAAATGTTACTTATAAAAATTCAGAACCAGAGAAAATAAAACAAAAAGAAGAGCGATTTTTAAGAGAAGATTTAGAGGTTGGAGATAAAATTAGACTTGAAAATATTCTGTTTAAAACAGGGTATAGTTATGTTATTGAAGAATCTATTCCGGTGTTAGAAAAAATGGCTGCAGAACTAAGAGAAAGGAAAAATCTTTATTTCACTATTCAAGGTCATGTGTGTTGTACACTAAACGAACGTGATGCTTTTGATAAAAAAACAGGAAAACGCAATTTATCCTTAGCTCGAGCCCGATACATCTATGACTATCTCGTTCAGAAAGGGGTTAAAAAAACGCGAATGCGTTATGTGGGATTAAAGAATAAATATCCATTAGGAAAAGAACTAAAATATGATAGACGTGTAGAAATAAAAATTACGTCAATTTCTAATTAAAAATTAGTTTTTCACCATAGCAATATGAGGAATTCCATCTTCTAAATAGGGTTCACCAATAGTTTTAAAACCTAAATTATTGTAAAAATTTTCTAGATATTTTTGGGCAGAGAGTTTTATCTCTTTAGTTCCAAAGTTATCTTCTGTTGCTTGTATTGATGCTTTCATAAGTAGCTCACCATACTGTTGATGGCGTTCTTTTTTGGACACAACTACACGTCCAATACTTGCTTCATTAAAATAATCCCCAGCCTTAAAAATACGTGTATAAGCTATAATTGTATTATTTTTTTTACCAATAACATGCAACGCTTTTTGATCTTTTCCATCCACATCTTGATAAATACAATCTTGTTCCACTACAAAAACTTCACTTCTTAATTGTAATATATAATACAAGTCGTCTAATGACAATTGATTATACGTTTTGATAGTAATATCTAGCATGATTAATTTTAAGTAATTGGTACGTATAAATTATAGGCTAACAGTTGGTGATTTTGTTTATTCGATTTTGATGACGACCACCTTCAAATTCTGTGTTAAGAAAAGTCTCTACCATTTCTAGAGCTTGCTCAATTGCTGTGAAACGCGCTGGAATACAAAGAATATTAGCATTATTATGTTGACGAATTAAAGTTACAATTTCTTTAGTCCAACATATTCCAGCTCTTATATTAGAATATTTATTAGCTGTCATAGCAACACCATTTGCACTGCCACAAATAAGTATTCCATATGTAGATTTATGAGATTCCACGTCTTTTGCTACAGGATGTACAAAATCTGGATAATCAACACTTGCATCAGTATCTGTACCATGATTTATAACATCAATGTGTTTAGACTTTAAAAATTCAATTATTCTAAATTTATACGTGGTTCCAGCGTGATCGTTTCCTATTGATATATTCATTTGGTAGAGTTTATAATATTAGTAAATTTACAAAAAAGAGTGGGATCTCATTTAAATTGTTGATAGCCTTTTTAATTAGTTGTTAATAATTAATGAACGATTTTTAAAACTATATTTTTAAATTTCAATTTAATTTTTCATTGGTATTTTTTAAATTATAAAACTAATTAAGTTATCTTTTTTAGTTGAAGACTTTTCAACACAACAACTAGTATTATAAACAAAAAAATTAATATTAGTTATGAGTTATTAAGTGTTAATTACGGTTATTAACAGTTGATATAAAATATAGTTAAATATATATAAGTTAATAATTTATGAAAATATTAAGTGTTTATAAGCTGTTTATTAAATGTAGATATAAATAAATACTAGTACTTTTAATAAAAGTTATTGTAACTATTAACAGACTATAATAACACCCATTAGTTTTTAAAAATTTAAATAAAAAATAACTATAATTATATTAAATGTGGATAAAGTTGAAACAGAGTTGACTTTTGGCGGATTTAAAGTGGTAGCTTTGCTTAATTAGATAAGTTAAATGAAAAGAAGAAAGAATAATAAACGTTCGGTTAAAAATTACAGTCAAAGTATATTAACGATATTAAAATCAGATAGAAAACAAGCGTTTAATCATAAACAGATTGCTGCAAAATTAAAGTTAAATGATGCCAGTAGCAGAAATCAAATCATAAAAAATCTCCATAAACTCGCAGGACAAAAAGAAATAGAAGAAGTAGAGCTAGGTAAATTTCAAATAGTAACATCAACTGAATATTTTGTTGGAACTGTCGATATGGCTTCTCGTGGCAATGCTTATGTTATAAGTGAAGATTTTGAAGAGGATATTTTTATCGCTTCTAATAATATGAATAAAGCCTTACATGGCGATACGGTCGAATTATATGTTTATAAACGTAAGAAAAATGGAAAACACGAAGGTGAAATTACACAAATAATAGAAAGAGCACGTTCAGAATATGTTGGAGTTATACAGTTAAACGAAAAATTCGCTTTTGTAGTTCCCGATAGTAATAAAATGCCTGTAGATATTTTTGTTCCCATATCTAAGACATTAAAAGCAGAAGATGGTGATAAAGTACTAGTACGTTTAGAAGAATGGCCTGACAAAGCAGATTGTCCAAATGGGACCATATTAAAACTTTTGGGTAAACCAGGCGATCATAATACAGAAATTCATTCTATACTTGCTGAATATGGTTTGCCTTATGAATTTCCTCATGAAGTTGAAGTATTTGCAAATAATATTGACACTTCAATAACTGAAGAAGAAATTGCAAAACGCCGCGATATGAGATCAACGCTTACTTTTACGATTGATCCTAAAGATGCGAAAGATTTTGATGATGCTTTGTCTTTTAAATTATTAGAAAATGGAAATTATGAAATAGGAATTCATATTGCCGACGTTTCTCATTATGTACAAGAAGGGACTATTTTAGATGATGAAGCATATGAACGTGCCACATCTGTTTATTTAGTAGATAGAGTGGTACCGATGTTACCAGAAGTTTTATCCAATAACGCATGCTCTTTACGTCCATTAGAAGAAAAATACACCTTTTCAGCAGTTTTTGAATTAAATACTAAAGCGGGTATAGAAAATCAATGGTTTGGAAGAACAGTTACCTATAGTGACGCACGATTTGCTTATGAAGAAGCACAACATATTATTGAAACAGAAAACTGTAATATTCCTGATGAAATAGCTATTAAAGGAAAAGCCTATAAAGCAGATAAACGTATAAAGGATGCTATTTTAAAATTAGATGAATTAGCAAAAATAATGCGATCAAAACGCATGAAAAATGGTGCCATTTCTTTTGATAAGTCAGAAGTTAAATTCAACCTTGATGCAACTAATAACCCCGTAGGCGTGTTTTTTAAAACATCAAAAGATGCGAATAAACTTATTGAGGAATTTATGTTATTAGCAAATAAAAAAGTATCAGAATTTATTGGAAAACAAAACCCTCCCAAAACATTTATCTACAGAGTTCATGATGAACCAGATGATCAAAAATTAGCAGGGTTACAAAGAATAGTGTCACAATTTGGTCACCAGCTTAATTTTAAAACTAGAGCAACAACAACACAATCTTTAAACACACTTTTAAAAGATGTTAAAGGCACAAAAGAGCAAAATTTAGTAGATACACTTACGATTCGATGTATGAGTAAAGCGGTATATACAACAAAAAATATAGGACATTATGGCCTTGCTTTTAAGTATTATAGCCACTTTACATCGCCAATACGCCGCTACCCGGATGTTATGGCACATCGTTTGTTACAATATTACTTAGAAGGCAACAAATCTACAAATGAAGGGGTGTATGAAGAAAAATGCAAGCATTCTTCAAATATGGAATATCTTGCCACAAAAGCTGAACGAGATTCTATAAAATACATGCAGGTTAAATACATGCAGGACCACAAAGAAGATACTTTTTTAGGTGTAATTTCTGGAGTTACAGAGTGGGGAATGTATGTAGAAATTATAGAAAATAAATGTGAAGGCATGGTAAGAATTAGAGATATTAAAGGCGATTTTTATAGATTTGACGCCGATGAATTTGCATTAATAGGAGAACGAACCAAAACAAAATATCAACTAGGTGATGAAGTTGAAGTTCGAGTCAAAAATGCAGACTTAGTTAAAAAACAATTAGATTTTATTTTATTATAACTCATATTTAAACACTTATATAATGAAACCATATTTTTTATTTTTACTATTTTCAAGTTTAGTAGTAGGCGCACAAACACCAATTAGTAAATCCATAGGAGAATTTTCCGAACTAAAAGTTTATGATTTAATAAACGTAGAACTTATTGAAGCTACCGAAAATAAAATAGAAATTAGCGGAGAAAACGCATCAGACGTTTCTATAATTCAAAAAAACGGCCTCCTTAAAATAAAGATGAATATTAATAAGGTATTTAATGGAGACAATACTTTTGTTAAGCTTTTCTACACTAAAATAAATATAATTGATGCAAATGAAGGTGCTAAAATAGTTTCTGAATCTATATTTAAGCAATATGAGTTGGAACTTAAAACTCAAGAAGGCGCAGAGATTACTCTTGTAGCTGACACAAAATTATTAGCAATCAAAAGCGTAACGGGTGGAGTAATAAAAGTTAGTGGAAGTACACAATCTCAAACAATACAAATAAGTACAGGCGGTGCTTATAATGCTCCAGATTTAGTAGCAAATAACTCCAAAATAAAAATTAAAGCGGGAGGCAATGCAGATCTAAACACGACAGAATTTTTGGAAGTAAAAATAATTGCTGGAGGAAACCTTATCATTAGAGGAAAACCAAAAAAAACAAAACAAACCAAAATTATTGGTGGCACAATTCGTTACGAAGACTAATATTAGGTTCAATTATTAAACCGCGATGATTCAAGATATTCAAGCAGCGATACCTTTAGGTTTTTTTCTAGCATTCATGATAGGACCGGTGTTTTTTGTGCTCATAGAAACCAGCGCAACAAAGGGATTTAGAGCTGCCGTTACTTTCGATATTGGTGTAATATTAGCGGATATTATTTTTATTGGCGTTGCCTATTTTAGTAGTTTTCAATTGCTAAAAAATTTAAGTAACTACCCAGGATTATACGTGTTTGGTGGAACAATTTTAGCCGTATATGGCCTTATTGTATTTCTCAAAAAACCGAAACCAACCGATCTTAAAGCACAGCTATCGAGCGCTTTTCGCCCAAACTATTTTAAGCTTTTTGTTAAAGGGTTTTTATTAAACTTCATTAACGTTGGTGTCCTTATTTTTTGGCTTGGTATAATTATCGTCACAGGTCCAAGTCTTGAAAATGATATCAATAGGTTTTATGTGTTTTTTGGAACACTCGTTTTAGTGTACTTTATCACAGATGTGTTCAAAATAGCATTAGCAAAACAGTTAAAAAAACAATTAACACCCGTTATAATAATAAAAATTAAAAAGATCTTAGGGCTTGTTTTAATCATCTGTGGGCTTGTACTACTAACAAAAGGATTTTTACCTAAAGATCAATTAAATCCACAAACAATCATCGAAGATATAAGAGAATAAAAAAACCACAACCTAATTGTTGTGGTTTTTTTATTTTGGAGGCGTCTAGCGGATTCGAACCGCTGTAGAAGGTTTTGCAGACCTCTGCCTAGCCACTCGGCCAAGACGCCAAAATTGAACGCAAATTTAAGCAAATTTAAACGTTACACAAGATAAAAGAAAAGAATCCACTAAAAAGAAAGGCTTAAAATAGTTTAACTACAAAAAGTTTACTTGCGGGATTCATTTAAAATAATAGTTACTTTTTCTACATCTCCGCCAAGTGGTGGATTAATCTTTGAAACTGAAATTGAAACTGCCGAAACGGAAAGACACTCTTTAAACACACGGGTAATGATACGTTTTGCAACAGCCTCTAGTAATTTTGAGGGAATTCGCATTTCTTCTACAACAATAGCATTCAAAGTGACGTAGTCAACCGTATCATTTAAAGCATCAGAAAGCGACGATTTTTCTAAATCAGCCTCTACGCTAACATCTACTCTATAGTCGCTACCAATAACCGTTTCTTCACTTAAACACCCATGATACGCATACACTCTAATATTCTCTACTTTAATAACTCCCATTCCGATTTTTTGTTTCGATAAAAATAATAATTATCCTGAAGATATATCTATAAACTTTTTATTTGATTAATTTTGCAATGTATTTATTCAAGAAATACACATTATTATGTCAGATACTCATAAACCGCTCAACTTTTTAGAGCAAATAGTCGAAGAAGATTTAAAAAATGGTTTGCCACAACACAAACTACGCTTTAGGTTTCCTCCAGAACCCAATGGTTACCTTCACATAGGCCACACAAAAGCAATTGGAATTAGCTTTGGTCTAGGAGAAAAGTATAATGCACCTGTTAATTTGCGTTTTGACGATACTAACCCTACAAAAGAAGATCAGGAATATGTAGATGCGATCAAAGAAGATATTGATTGGCTGGGTTATAAATGGGATAAGGAAGTTTATTCCTCAGACTATTTTGAGCAACTCTATTTGTGGGCATTGCAAATGATAAAAGATGGTAAAGCATACGTAGATTCACAATCTAGTGAAACAATGGCAGCTCAAAAAGGAACGCCAACCCAACCCGGTGAAGACAGTCCGTTTAGAACACGCTCTGTTGATGAAAACCTAATACTTTTTAATAAAATGAAGGCTGGCGAGTTCAAAGCAGGAACTCATGTGTTAAGAGCAAAAATAGACATGAAACACGCCAATATGCTAATGCGCGACCCTTTGATGTATCGCATATTACACGCCGATCATCACCGTACAGGATCTACATGGTGTTTATATCCAATGTATGATTGGACCCATGGAGAAAGTGATTATTTAGAGCAAGTTTCACATTCTTTATGTTCTTTAGAATTTAAACCGCACAGAGAGTTATATGACTGGTTCAAAAACAACGTCTATACTTACAGTAAAAATACTCTCCCCTTAGTTCCAAAACAACGCGAATTTGCGCGCTTAAATTTAAGCTATACAATTATGAGTAAGCGTAAATTATTAAAGCTAGTTGAGGACAATATAGTAAGAGGTTGGGACGATCCACGAATGCCAACAATTTCGGGGTTAAGACGCCGCGGCTATACTCCATCATCAATTCGAAATTTTATAGATAAAGTAGGAGTTGCAAAACGTGATAATATAATCGATGTTTCTCTTTTAGAGTTTTGTGTACGAGAAGACCTTAACAAAAAAGCGGCTCGAATTATGGCGGTTTTAGAGCCGGTAAAGTTGATCATTCAGAACTATCCTGAAGATCAAGTCGAATGGCTAGAGGCAGATAACAATCCCGAAGAAGAAAACGCAGGAACGCATAAAGTTCCATTTTCAAGAACACTTTATATTGAACGCGAGGACTTTAAGGAAGAAGCTAATAGTAAATATTTCAGACTCACTATTGGAAAAGAGGTCCGACTTAAAAGCGCTTTTATCATAAAAGGAGAAAGCGTTGTAAAAGATGCCAATGGAAATGTTTTAGAAATTCACTGCAGTTATGATCCAAAAAGTTTAAGTGGCAGTGGATCTCCAGAAAGCCTTCGAAAAGTAAAAGGCACTTTACACTGGGTATCGGTTGCCCACGCCATCGAAGTTGAGGTTCGAGAATATGATCGCTTATTTTCCCATGAAGATCCGGACAATCAAACCGAAAATTTCATGACGTTCGTGAACCCTGAATCTTTAAAAGTAAAAAAAGCGTTTATGGAGTCACACATCAAAAACGCAACCATTGGACAGCAGTTTCAATTTCAACGTTTAGGATATTTTAATGTGGATAAAGATAGCTCCGACACCCAGTTAGTATTTAATAAGACCGTTGGATTACGTGATACGTGGGCAAAACAAGCGCCAAAAGCGACTCAACCTCAAACCTCATCAAAACCTGCCCAGCACTCACAAAGAAAACCGATTGATGTTATTAAGCAACTAGGAAAAAAGTATACTAATTTGCCTGAAGAGAAACAACAAAAGGTAAGGGCGGAGATTCTTACACTCGCCAAGGTGGTGTCTTATGAAGATCTAGAACCTTTATTTGGTACCGCTGCAAAAAAAATAGGAACGCGTATCGCAGTCGTACTTGTTTTAGGGGTAATGATAGAGAATGGTCAAGAAAAAAACAATCAAATCGAAGCGTTTATTACCTCCGTAAAAGCAGACAACAACCCCTTATTGAGTTCTGAAGCTCACCAAATTTAGGTCGCAACTTACGAAAGTTATAAAAGCACAGCTACTCATATTAAAAACGCCTATAAAATTTGAATCTTATAGGCGTTTTCTAGTGTTTTAAAAAACCTTATTTTTTAGGTAATCCTTTTTTAGGATTATTTTTCATAGCTTCTCCAATCTGGTTGCTTGCGGTAAAGCTAGCGACCATATCGTTCAGCATCGTACTTCCTGCTTGTGGAGAGTTCGGCAACAATATAAGGTTACTGTTTGTCTCTTGTCCAATAGATTGAAGTGTATCATAATGCTGCGTGACCACAATCAGCGCAGAAGCCTCTTGAGAATTGATTCCCACTTTATTTAGGACCTCTACAGATTCTTCAAGACCACGTGCAATTTCACGACGCTGGTCGGCAATACCCTGTCCCTGAAGACGCTTGCTTTCTGCTTCTGCTTTTGCTTTTTCTACAATCAAAATACGTGCAGCATCCCCTTCAAATTGAGCGGCGATTTTTTCACGTTCAGAGGCATTAATTCGGTTCATTGCTTCTTTAACTTGAGCATCAGGATCAATATCGGTTACTAATGTTTTTATAATGTCATAACCATAATCCATCATGGCTTGGTTCAACTCTGATTTGACAGCAATTGCAATGTCATCTTTTTTGACAAAAACATCATCAAGTTTCATTTTTGGCACTTCAGCTCTTACCACGTCAAACACATAAGACGTGATTTGATCGTGTGGGTAATCTAGCTTATAAAATGCGTCATAAACCTTCATTTTAATGACTTTAAATTGAACAGAAACTTTCAAGCGGACAAACACATCATCCAGGGTTTTTGTTTCAATTAAAACATCTAATTGTTGAATTTTTAAACTTAAACGACCAGCGATACGGTCTATTATAGGAATTTTTAAGTGGAGTCCAGATTGACAAATGCTTTGAAATTTTCCAAAACGCTCAATAATAGCAGCGGTTTGTTGTTTGACAGTGAAAAAGGCGGCAAATAAAATAATTAACCCCAAAACGATTAAAGGAATGAAGAAGAAAGACATGGTTTTTTCAAATTTAAGTTATACATATTCAAACAATTTAATATTTTAAATTGATTAAACCAAACAGGATACTAAAAATGAAAAAGAAATTAATAAAAAGAGATTTTTAACACCCTAATTTTAAAGAAACCACGGTGTTTTCTTTTAGAGCATTGGCATTCACAAAATACACAGCAACGCCGTTGAGGTTTGCTTCGATCAGATAGGAATCCCCTTTATAAAAACTGCGTTTTACAACTGCTTTCAATGTACTTTCTTCTACCATAGAAATCTGATGTGCATAATAAAATGAGCCATTGATCTGGCTATATTCGCTAAAAAATGCGGCAACAAGAGGGTGTTGTGGATTTGAATAAATGCTACTTGGGTGATCAGTTACTAGTATAGTCCCATTATGGAGTACCATCATTTGGTCTGCAAACGAAAGCACATCCTCTTTGTCGTGAGTTGCCAAAACACAGGCGATGTTATTGGTTTTTAAATAGTCAAATACGTTGCGCCTTAATGTTTGTTTTTTGAAATTATCGATATGACTAAAAGGTTCATCTAAAAGCATAATTTCCGGGCGCTTTGCTAACGCTCTTGCCAGGGCCACTCGCTGTTTTTGTCCACCACTCAAAAACTGTACTTTTGTCTGTTCAAACCCTTCAAGTTCCACCACTTTAATGAGTTCTGTTACGCGTTCTTTCTTTTCTTCAGGATAAAAATTTGAAAGATGGTCTCCGATATTTTCTGAAACACTAGTGTAGGGCATCAAATCAAATTCTTGTGCCACGTATTTCATGAAATCATGTCCAACAACAAGTTTGTTTTTAGGGCCTAAAACAGGTTTGTCGTTCCAAGTAATGGAGCCACCATCAACATCCATCTGACCGAAAATAAGTTTTAGCAGCGTACTTTTTCCAGAACCACTTTCTCCCACAATAGCCAAACAGTCGCCGCTATTCACACGGGCAGAAACGTTATTTAATACAGTGCGCTTATTGTATCGAAAAGAGACCTCCGTTAAAGACAGCATCTTAGGGCCTATAAAATATTAGCCACTAAATACTCGGCTATTTGAATAGCATTGGTTGCTGCACCTTTACGTAAGTTGTCCGCAACAATCCACATGTTTAATGTGTTTGGTTGACTTTCATCTCTTCGAATACGGCCAACAAAAACATCGTCTTTCTCGTGCGCATAAATTGGCATAGGGTAGGTGTTTGTGTCTGTGTTGTCCTGTACGGTTACTCCATCAAATTGATTTAGTAAAGCACGTACCTCTTGAAGATCGAAGTCTGTTTCAAATTGAACGTTTACAGCTTCAGAATGCCCACCAGCCGTAGGAATTCTAACGGCTGTCGCGGTAATTGCAAATGAGCTATCATTTAATATTTTTTGTGGCTCTTTTGCCAATTTCATTTCTTCTTTTGTATAGCCGTTTTCAAGGAAGACATCACAATGAGGTAAGGCATTTCTTCCGATCGGATAAGGATACGCCATATCACCCTTAACGCCATTGATTTCGTTTTCTAATTGTTGAACCGCTTTTACCCCCGTTCCAGATACGGATTGGTAAGTAGAAACAACCACACGCTTCATTTTGTATTTATCATGTAATGGCGATAGTGCCATTACAAGCTGAATTGTGGAACAGTTTGGATTGGCGATAATTTTATCTTCAGACGTTAATTCAGAAGCATTAATTTCAGGAACAACTAGTTTTTTAGTTGGGTCCATGCGCCATGCAGAGGAATTATCAATTACAATTGTGCCTGCCTCAGCAAATTTAGGTGCCCATTCTAATGAGGTGTCTCCACCAGCAGAAAAGATGGCAATATCGGCCTTCATTTCAACCGCTGTTGCTAGCCCAACAATGGAATAGTCAACACCTTTATAAGTCACTTTTTTACCTACACTACGTTCGGAAGCAACAGGAATTAGTTCCGTAACAGGAAACTGGCGTTCTTCAAGTAATTTTAACATAACGGTTCCTACCATTCCGGTAGCACCTACAACTGCAATTTTCATTCTTTTTAGATCTTTAATTGAAGCGCCAAAATTAATAAATAAACCAACAAAAAAACAGTTAAAATAAAAAAAGACGAACAGATTAGTTCGCCTTTATGAATTTCGTTAAAAACAGCTATTTTTTTAGTAAATCTCTAATTTCAGACAACAGCTCATTGTCTGATGGACTCACGGGTTCTGGTGGCAAAACCTCTTCTTTGCGTTTAAAGGCGTTAACACCTTTTACAAGTAGAAACATTACGAAGGCAACAATTATGAAATCAATTGTATGTGTCAAGAACTGTCCCCATAACAATACAGATCCGCCCTCTACAACGCCTTCGCTGTTTATCGATCCTTCTGAAATCACGTATTTCAAGTCTTTTAAATCCGCTTTAAAAACTAATCCAATAAGTGGAGAAACAATTCCTCCGGTAAAACTAGTAACGACCTGTTTGAAAGCCGCTCCCATTACAAAGCCAACCGCGATATCGACCAGGTTGCCTTTCATTGCAAATTCTTTGAATTCTTTTAACATAATTAAGTAGGTTTGGGTTAATAAATAAAATCTAAAATAATAAATTAAAGGGAAGAGTTATATTATTTCCTTAAAATTTTTCGATTGACACGCTGAGAGATCCCTGTTATTAATTCATAAGAAATTGTATTGGCGGTTTCTGCGGATGTTTCTGCGGAAAGCTCTGGCCCAAACAGCTCTACTTCGTCTCCTTCTTCACAATCGATGTGTGTAACATCTACCATGATCATATCCATACACACGTTTCCAACAATTGGGGCTTTTTTGTTCCCAATTGAAACACATCCTACGCCATGGCCAAAATGCCGCCCAATGCCGTCCGCATGACCAATTGGCAGCGTAGCAATTTTAGAACTGGAAGGACTTATAAACCCTCGGTTATAACCCACGCTTTCACCTTTTTCAACAACATGAATTTGAGAGATTACAGATTTTAGGGCTGCTATAGGCTTAAAGTTCTGTTCTTCTGATTTTGAGTTGCCATAGCCATACAATCCTATTCCACACCGCACCATATCGAAATGAGCCTCAGGGTAGTTGAGCACTCCAGAAGTATTACACAAATGCCGTATCACGGGGTATCCTAATTTTTTGGTAAAGGCCGAAGAAAGCGATTTATACAAAGCGATTTGGTTTAAAGTAAATCCTTTTTCTTCCAAATCTTCACTAGCTGCTAAGTGAGAAAACACAGACTTGACCTTTAATACTGTTGTTTCGGAAAACTGATCTGCCACCAAGTCGAGATCTTCGGGTTCAAATCCTAGCCGATTCAAACCAGTGTTAAACTTTATGTGTACAGGATAGTTTTTTTGATTAAGCACTCTAGCAACACGCGCAAACGCTTTCAGTATTTTAATGGTGTATAAGCTAGGCTCCAAACAATGTTCTATTGCTAAACTTAAGTTATTTAACTGAGGGTGAAGCACCAAAATAGGCGTTTTAATTCCTGCTTTTCTCAACGCAACCCCTTCACTTATATAAGCTACTGCAAAATAATCTACCTCTAATTCTTGAAGTGTTTTAGCAACTATTGAAGCATCGCTGCCGTAAGCAAATGCTTTCACTACGGCCAAAAAAAGAGTATTATTTTGGAGTTTTGATTTTAGGTATTCAAAATTATGCTTTAGAGAAGCTAGGTTGATTTCTAAAGTAGTTTCGGAGACTTTAGCCATTCGAGTTGTTTTTGTTTGCGCCGACATCAATAGGGTTCTCAACATCAATATCTTTTACCCTCTCTTTTGTTATTGCTTTATAATACGCCGCACGACTTAGAGGCTCATACTCGTCAACCTCTCCTAGTAGGACAAGGTTGTCATTTTTAGATTTACGGTGACTATATTGTGCTAAATTTCCGGTATGTGTACATACGGCGTGCACTTTTGTAACGTACTCTGCGGTTGCCATTAGATTTGGCATGGGGCCAAAAGGATTGCCCTTAAAGTCCATATCAAGACCAGCAACAATTACACGAATTCCTTTGTTTGCAAGTACATTACAGACGTTGACAATTTCATCGTCAAAAAACTGGGCTTCGTCAATACCAACCACGTCACAGCCGTCTGCTAGCAACGGAATGTTGGAAGCTGAGGGCACAGGCGTTGAGCGAATTTCATTGGCGTCATGAGACACAACCATTTCATCGTCATAACGCACATCAATCGCAGGCTTAAAAATTTCAACCTTTTGCTTCGCAAATTGGGCTCGTTTTAACCGACGAATTAATTCTTCGGTCTTTCCAGAAAACATCGATCCACAGATGACTTCGATCCAACCAAATTGTTCTTTAGGGTTTACTGTATTTTCGAGAAACATTTTGTAATTTTAACACCAAACGAAATTATATTCGTTTTTATAAAGGTGGTATAAATTTATTAAAAATCAAAAGTATAAATTTAAAAGTTATAAAAAACCATTAATAACGAGTTTACAGACATTTGAAACGGGTATAAACAGTTAATATAATACAATGAAAAAAAAATTAGAGTCCGAGTTAATAAGTGTTGCCCATCGAATCCTTAAACTTACAGGCAAAGAGGATTTAGAAAAAATGCAAGCCGAAATAGCGCTATTGTATCAAAAAATCTCGATTTTGAAATTTTTAGAAGACAATCACGACGGACAATTACCTGAAACAAAAGGACTAGAAGCGTCTTTTTTTAATGCTCTTGACGGGGCGTTCAACAACACGGTTACGGATTCGGTTGAGGTTGCTGACAAAACATTTGTAAACATTGACACAGAAGAAACGGAGTCCATCATGGAGCCTGCAATCGAAAAAATTAAAGATATAGTTGCTCAAATGCCCGAAGAAACGGCAGAAGTAGATGCCATGTTGGATGCCATTAACGACTCACCAGAAGTGATCGAGCAAGACCTAAATGAACTTTCTCCAAGTTTTGCTCAGCTTCCGATTTTTGACGCGGTTGAGCTAGATCCTCCAGCCCCTTCTCTAAATGACCAACTCAAAACACAAGGATTTCAAATCGGACTTAACGACCGACTAGCATTTGTCAAAAACCTATTCGAAAACAGTATTGAAGATTATGACCGCGTGTTGTCTCAATTAAGTACTTTAGGGTCTTTTGATGAGGCCAGTGACCTCCTAAACACGATTATCAAGCCTGATTACAATAATTGGGAAGGCCAAGATGATATTGAAGCACGATTTTTGGAAATAATTGAACAGAAATTTAAGTAAGCTTTTTTCATTATTCCTTTCAACGTATTATTTTTAGTACTTTTGAAAGCTAAAACAAGATTTAAATGTCTTCAAAATTAAAATATGCCGTTTTTGGTAGTGGAAGTTGGGCAACAGCAATTGTTAAAATGCTGTGCGAAAACTTAGACCAAGTTGGCTGGTATGTTCGTAATCAACACACGATAGATCATATTATTTCCGAAGAACATAACCCTTCTTATTTGAGCTCTGTAGAGTTTAATATCGATCAGCTTCAACTAGACTGTGACATTAATAAAATAGCGGACTATGCTGATGTGTTGATTTTTGCGATTCCCTCCGCCTTTATCGATAGTGAGCTTCAAAAACTAACCACAACTATTTCTTCTAAAATAATTATGTCCGCAGTAAAGGGAATAATTCCTGAATCTGGATTATTGGTTGCCGAACATTTTCACCAAAAGTATGCTATTGACGTTCAAAAGAGCGTTGTTTTAGCAGGGCCCTGCCACGCCGAAGAAGTTGCTCTAGAACGCCTGTCTTATCTCACGATAGCTTGTGCGGACCTTGATATTGCAAATGAAATCGCAGAGCAACTTTCAAGTAATTATATAAGAACAAGCACAAATGATGATGTTATAGGAGCAGAATATGCAGCTATGCTCAAGAATATTTATGCAATTGCCGCAGGAATAGCACACGGTCTAGGCTATGGAGATAATTTTCAAAGCGTTTTAATGAGTAATGCCACACGGGAGATGAAACGCTTCATCAAAGAGGTGCATGAGATGAAACGAAATATTAATGAGACGGTTTACTTAGGCGATTTGTTGGTCACTTGTTACTCCTTGTTTTCTCGAAACAGAATGTTTGGAAACATGGTGGGTAAGGGTTATACTGTGAAATCGGCGCAAATGGAAATGAGTATGATTGCCGAAGGGTATTATGCGACAAAGAGCGCCTACCACATTAACCAAGCCAAAGAAACGCCTGCTTCAACGCCGATTATTGATACGGTTTATGAAATTTTGTACAGCAACAAAAATGCAAAAAACGCGTTTAAAAAACTAACAGAAATGTTGAGTTAGTATTACGATTTTAAAACCCCTTTCACATTCATGAGCGGAATATTTTGAAGCGCCTTTTCGTTAATCGTGTTTTTTCTAAATTCAAAGGATTTTTCAAACACGGTATTGTTTTCAAAGAAAGAGACATCAAACCGATTGTTTATTGCTAAAACATCGTCTAGAAGCAGTTCAATTTTTGCAAAACTTTTTGCCGGTAGCAGCTCAATTTTTTTTCTAAAGGTTGCTGTTTTTTTAGCTTCAGAATAGCCTTTTGTTACAATGATAACCATCTCTAAGTCCATAGCTTTGTCATTGATAATATAAGCGTTCCAGTCATAGACTTTGTAGTTCTCGTTATAGTCGTGGACGACAGCAATATACACGTCTTTCACTTCGGGAATGTGGATGTCCTTTTTCAAAATAATTAAGAGTCTTCAGTTGAGGAGGATTATAAGTGACTTTTAAACTGCTCTAGAAAGCGCACATTGTTTTCGCTTAACAATCGAATATCACTAATTTGGTGTAATAGCAGTGCAATTCTATCGATTCCCATACCAAAAGCAAACCCAGAATATTCCTTTGAATCAATCCCACAGTTTTCAAGAACATTAGGATCTACCATTCCACAGCCCATAATTTCTAACCACCCCGTTCCCTTAGTCATTTTATAATCGGTTTCGGTTTCTAGACCCCAATACACATCCACTTCAGCACTAGGCTCTGTAAATGGAAAGTATGACGGACGAAGTCTAATTTTTGATTTCCCAAAAAGTTCAGTTGTAAAATATTGTAAGGTCTGTTTTAGATCAGAAAAACTCACGTTTTTGTCAATATATAACCCTTCTACTTGATGGAAAAAGCAATGTGAACGCGCTGAAATCGCTTCATTCCGATACACTCGTCCAGGAGAAATTGTTCGAATAGGAGGTTGGTTATTTTCCATATAACGCACTTGCACAGAACTGGTGTGTGTGCGTAATAAAATATCGGGATCGGTTTGAATAAAGAAGGTGTCTTGCATGTCTCTTGCAGGATGATGTTCTGGCAAGTTTAGGGCTGTAAAATTATGCCAATCATCTTCAATTTCAGGACCTTCACTGACGTTGAACCCAATTCTTGAAAAGATCTCTGTAATTTGATTTTTCACTAACGAAATGGGGTGTCTAGCACCAATATTGAAGGGTTCACCAGGTCGTGTCAAATCGTCAAAAAGAGCCGCCTCACTAGAGCTGTTTTCAAGAGCTGTTTTTATGGAGTTTACTTTCTCTTGAGCAACACTTTTTAGTTTATTTATCTCTTGTCCAAAATCCTTTTTTTGTTCGTTCGGAACTTCTTTAAAGCTGGCAAATAAGTCAGTTAGAAGTCCTTTTTTTCCAAGAAACTTAATTCGGAAAGTTTCTAGCTCGTCTAGAGATTGTGTCGAGAAAGCATCTGCTTCTTCAATGAGTTTTTGGATCTTTTCTATCATGATAAAATTAAATAATGGCCAAATTTAATAAAACTTAACTAATAAACTCCGCCTCAATAAAATAGTTTACAATAGCGTCCTTCATTAGGATGCTTTGTTCTCCGGCTTTCAAATTCGGCAATTCTTCTTTTATGGTATAATGTGGCCACCCTTGTTCGTCGAAATAGTCAAACTCATAGTAGCCATAAGGCTCCAAAAGGCGGCATATTGCAATGTGCATCAAGTTAAGTTTTTCGTCCTTTTTAAATGTTCTGTGGAGCTGTCCCAGCTCTTGTACACCAATAAGATAAATGATGCCATCTAGGTCCAAAGGATCACCGTCAGCAAATTGAGTAGATAGCTTTTCAACCACCTCTTCCCATCGTTTTTTAAGTTCTTCGTCTCGAGCCATAATTATTTCGTAAATTTAGGGTGTATTAAAATAGAAACGAAACATTTGAGTTGTTATGTTGAGATTCATTGTTATTTTTTTAAAATCCATTAAATAAAACACCATGGCGATTATTGATATTATATTGGGAGCACTTATTCTTTACGGACTCATCAAGGGCTTGTCTAAGGGCTTTTTTGTTGAGGTGACGTCCTTACTTGCGCTCTTGGTTGGCGTTTATGGGGCTGTTCATTTCAGTAATTACGCCGCTGAATTTTTGTCGAACCGTTTTGAATGGGGAGAAAAAACAATCAACATCACGGCTTTTGCAATCACATTTGTGGCTATTGTATTTGCGATTTCTCTAGCAGGCAAAGCACTGACGAAGCTTGCTGATTTTGCAGCTTTAGGGGTTTTAAACAAGTTGTTGGGCGGGCTTTTTGGGGGGCTAAAAATTGCGTTAATCCTTAGTATATTAGTATTAATTTTTAATACCCTAAACAAAACGATTCCATTTGTTTCAGACGAAGAAATCGAATCGTCTCTACTTTACAACCCTGTGAAATCATTAGCGCCGATGATATTTCCAAATTTCATAAATGAGGATACCCCATTAAAACTTCCGGATGGTCTTACGCCTGCTGAAGAATCTGAATGAAATTTGCGCCTAAGTTAGCCCTTTAATACAGGCATTAAAACTATCATAAATATGTTCCTCAGGAATAAAATCCGGAATGATGTCAATACGCTCCATCATATAGCGCGGTTGTTTTAGGACGTTCACAAACAAAACCTCTATGTTTTTGGTTTTTAAGTCCTGAATCATATCTTCCATAGCATACAGTCCAGATTGATCCATATATGGCATCCGTTCCAAACGAAAAATTACAGTTGTTGCCGTTTTTGGAATTTGTTTGTAAAGTTGCTGAAAGTCAGAGGTTGACCCAAAAAATAGTGGTCCTTTTATATGTTTAATAAACACAGACTCTTTTAGGTGTTCAGGAAAATCTTTTTCATCTGGCCACGACTTTTCTTTTAATGGTTTCACATCTGAATATTCAGTGGTTAGATCGCCAATTTTTTTCATAAACATTAAACACGAAATAATCAGTCCAATTCCTACAGCAAAAATTAAATCCCAGAAGGTAGACAAGACCAGCACAACAAGCATTATTAACACTTCTGAACTCAGTTTTATGGGGCCTAAAGACACATCTCTTGGTAGGGCAGGAATTGCTTTTAACCCTTTATAATCCATGACGCCAATCCCCACAGTTATTAAAATTCCCGAGAGCACAGCGGTAGGGATTTTTGAGGCGACTGGACCTAAAGCAAGTAAAATAAATAAAAGCATCACACCAGCAATCATTCCAGAAAGTTTTGTTTTCCCCCCAGAATTTATATTCACCACCGTTCTTATGGTAGCTCCAGCACCAGGGATTCCCCCAAAAATAGACGCAATACTATTTCCAATACCTTGACCAATAAGCTCTTTGTTTGGGTTGTGTTGAGTTTTGGTCATGTTATCAGCGACAATACTTGTGAGTAATGAGTCAATAGCCCCCAACAGCGCAAGTGTAAATCCGGTGAAAATATAGGGCGTAATCGTCGCGAATTTAAAGGTCGTGAAAATTTCCAGTTGAAGAATAGGTAATCCGCTAGGGATTTCTTCGATTGGTTTATAATCCAACCCAAATGCGATGGCAATTCCCGACATTACAACCAATGCCACCAAGGTGCTTGGTATTGCAGTGGTAATGCGTTTAAAGCCATAAATAATAAGAATAGTTCCTAAGGCTAGTAGAAATTCTAACCAGTTAATGTTTTGAAGCGCTCTTGGCATTACTTTTAGCGCACCAACAGTCCCTGAAGCGCTTTTTGTGGCCAATATTTCTGACTCTTTTTGGATATCATCCTGAGAAATCAAAGAGGCTCTAGCGATCGTTTCTGTAAAATCTTCTAATACTAGGATCCCATCACTCGCTTCATCTTTTAAGATGTTTTCAAGGATTACCTCTTCTGCTTGTGCTTTAAATTGGTTGACATAGTCTATGTCTTCCTTTGGGCTATACCCAAGAGAAGGTAAGATTTGAGTTAACAAAATGATTACCCCAATGGCGGTCATAAACCCAGAAACAACGGGATACGGAATGTATTTAATATATTTTCCAAGCCCCAAAACGCCCAACCCAACTTGTGAAAGTCCAGCGATTAAAAATACCGTTAGAATCGCGGGCAGTGCAATTGACAAATCACCGTCATTAGCCGCTACAATTCCCGAAATAACCACCATACTCACTGCGGTCATTGGCGCAGTAGGCCCAGAAATTTGAGTGTTAGTGCCGCCAAAAAGTGCTGCAAAAAAGCTAATAAAAATGGCGCCATATAAGCCGGCACTTGGCCCTAATCCAGAAGAGACTCCAAAAGCTAAAGCTAGTGGTAATGCAACGACTCCAGCAGTGATGCCACCAAAGGCATCGCCTTTTATGTTTGAAAAAAACTGTTTCATAGTAATAGAATTGAATAAGATTAAAATTTACAAAGAGAAGCGCTTTGCGTGCGTAGGGATGTAATATATTCTACAAAAACCTTGGAGGTGGTGAGGTGTTTTTAAGAGGAGTTTCGACTGGAGCTTTGTTGTGAAACACAAACGATAACGACTGATGTGTTCTAAACAAACAAGCGTTTAGGGCTTGGGTATTGTCAAAATCAAGCTCTGCAAACTCCTTAATATCTTCAATATCTTTTTGCTCAGTTTCTTTTTCTAAGGACACTACAATAGAAGGCGTCTTTTTGTCCGAGTTTAAAAGCGTAAGCGTGGGTGCCGTTAAAATGAACAGAAAAAAAACAGAGAACATTAAAGCAAGGTGTTTTGCGAATTTCATTTCATTTAAAGTATATATGTAAATATATAATAAAAATTAACACATAAAAATAAATTTTATCTAAATTAAAGTGCTTTTAATTCAATAGAATAAATCCAACCCGTTTCCCCATTCGAAAGCTTAATTTTTGACCAGTTGGAGTTATAGGTTTCAAGGATCAAAACCTTAGTGCCCTCATGAAGTGTAAATGCTGTTTCAGACCTAAGGTTAGGTTCGGCCTTTACCTCAGCCTCTACTGCAAAAATAATTGCGGGGTTCGTTTTGTCGTCCAGACGTTCTTTTTTAAATAGCAAGGTCAAAGAGGTTATTAACAGTACTATGGCAAGACTACTAGACACAAAAAATAGGCGTTTTTTAGATTCGGAATGTGATAAGTAATACCCTAAAAATAAAATTACAAAAAGAAATGCCAAGCAGACACTTCGAATAGCCCAACCCTCTACACTGTAGCTATTCAGGGTTTTAGTTATGAATTTTGAAACGCCATTTTCAGGCACTTCCTGAATAGCATCAATAGTCATTTTTTGTGCATATCCGAGGTTATTTATAATATCTGGGTCGTTAGGCGCTAATTGAAGTGCTTTTTCATAATAAAAAACACTAGGACCAATTTCATTTAATTTATAATAACAGTTTGCAAGATTGTAGTAGAGTTCTGCAGAATGCAGGTTAGACTCCAATATAGAAGAATACAGCTCGATAGCGTCTTGATAAAAACCGGTATTATATAGGTCATTTGCTTCCTTAAAAGAAGTATCAGCTTGGGAAAAGCCAATGGCGCAAATTAACCAAAAAATAAGCGTTTTTTTCATGAGTTTAACTGTTTGTCTAAGGCGTTAATTACTGAGGCGGCTTTATCATAATCATTTTGCATCTCCACCACTGAAAGCGGCGTGTAACGAGCGAGCTCACAAGCCGTTAAAAGCGCGATAAATCCATCGCGCGTAGCACGCGTTACATTTTTTTGACTTAATAACTCTTCAATCTTTTCTTTGTTAAATTCACTGGTTTCTAAACGTAATTTTGATTTTAAGTAATTGTGAAGCGCCCGTTCAAGCGCATCATAAAACTGTTCTTTTTGTCCTAACGATTTTTTAGCATGTTTTAAATATTTGCGTGCTAAACGGTTTGTTTTACGAATTTTATTTCCACTGACGTCCAAAGCACGTATTGTTCGGTTTCTTACAATAAACACAACCAGCGGAATTGCTAAAAAAGGCGCTAGTAACAACCACCAAAACAGGGTTGAATTAAAAAATGAGGCGGCGTCAATTGGCTCAAGAACTGTTGTTGTTTTAAAAGCGCTAAAAGAGTTTAGGCTGGGTTGAATTATATTTTTTGAAACACTTGTAGGTGCACCGTTAGTTGAAGTCGTTGCACTTACAGGGCCTTCGTTCACTTCTATAACTACCCGATCAGAGGTTAGTGTTTTGTAGCGCTTTGACTTGATATCAAAAAATGAAAAAGAGACTTTTGGAATGGGATAACTTCCTTGATAATTTGGCACTACTGTATAAGTATCACTAATGGAGCCTTGCATACCAGAGCCTCTTACTTGGACGTTTTCGGAGTGTTCAGGCTCATAAACTTCTAAGGCACTAGGCAGTATTAATTTTGGCAGTTGAAACAATTTTAAGTTTCCTTTCCCAGCAACTTCAACTTTTAACTCTAGTGCTTCAGTCGCTTTAAGTGTTTGTTTATTGGTTGTGACTTTAAATCCGAAATTCCCCACAGCTCCAGAAAAGTTTTCGGGTTTACCAGCCTCAGGCAGCGCTTTTACGTTTATAGTTCGATTACCGCTTGAGACTGTCCGATTAACGGTACTTGTAAACGCTCTACCAAAAACATCACGCCTCTGAGACGGAACTTCTACAGTCACGTCAAGCGATAAGGGTTCTATTTTTAGCTTTCCTGTTTTTTGAGGGTATAACACCGTTTTTCTTAGAACAACATAGAGGTAATCCTCTCCTTTATACGTGCCTTGTTTAGCATCAAATCCTTGTACATCAATGTTTTGACTCCAAAAGTCACTAAATCGAGGACTGTCAATCTCGCGCCAGTTTCGAACGCCCGTATTTTGAGCTACATAAAGCTTATACACAACTGTAATTGCTTCATTTAAGTACGGGTTTGCGTTAGAAATTTCAGCAACAAGGTGAATGTTATTCGACGCAATATAATCAGGGTCATTGGGGTCTTTAGGCTTATCTATGGCCGCAGTGACGGTTATATTTATCGGAAGGGTTTTATAGGTTTCTCCTTCAATTTTAATGGTGGCTTGACCAATAGTAAATTTACCACGCTTTTTTGGAGCTAGAAAAAAACTATAGCTTTTTGAAAACGAGCGTACACCATTTACCCAAGAATTACTAATAGATTGACTCGGCCCACCGACGACAGTAAAATTCTCAAAATTAGGCGGCTCAAAATCATCACCATCTTTGTTCATGGTAAAACCTACACGAAGCCGCTCATTGATACCGAGTTGTGTTTTGCTCACTTTAGCATCAAAGGCAACTTGAGCGGAAAGCATTCCACACATAAAAAAAGTCAGTATAACCGTTGTCAATCTCATGCGCTACCAGTCTTTTTCTGTTTTCACTTTTACCCCTTTTGTTTTTGAGGCGTTCATTTTTTCTTGAACTTTTTTCTCTTCATTGTTCATGGCTTCAAGTAAATTTTTTACTTGTTGTGGCGAAAGTTTACCAGGCTGTTGCTGTGGTTGGCCTTTATCCTCTTTAGGGTCTTTGTTTTTCTGATCGTCTTTATCGTCTTTAGGTTTTCCATCCTCATCTTCTTTGTCGTCACCTTCATTTTTATCCTCGTCTTCGTCTCCTTTTTCTTTGTTTTTGTCGTCCTTATCTTTTTCCTCGTCGCTGTTATCTTTTTCGTCTTTGTTTTCGTCTTTATCCTTGTCTTTGTCTTCGTTTTCGTCATCACCTTCGCCACCGCCTTGCTCTTTGGCACAGTCTTGAGCGAGCGCTAAGTTGTATCGACTCTCATCATCTGTTGGATCATTTCTTAAGGCATTTTTAAATGCTGAAACGGCTTCCTTACATTGTTTTTGTTGCATCAAAATATTACCAATATTATGATAGGCTTTGTGTTTTTCGCTTTTCGAACGGCTGTTTTTCACCGCTTCTAAATGGCGCAATAATGCTTCATCATAGAGCTTAGAATTATAATAAGCGTTTCCTAAATTAAACGATCCAGTAGCATTATCTTGCTTTGTAGAAACCGCTAAGCGGTATTTTTTTTCAGCTTCGATAAAATCAGTATCCACAATTGAGTTGCCTTCAAACACATAGTCGTTGGACGCGGACAGCTGCGGATCCGCTTCTTGACTATACCCAACAAACACAGCCATAAAGAGTAAGACTATGCAGCTGTAAAACGGCCTAAGACTTGTATGTTTATACCCTTCTGTAGCCATGATTTTGTGTATGTTATTTAAACGGTTCATAAATTTTCATTAAATAAATTTAGGCGTTTTAACCAAGCGGTCTTTCGTTCTAAAAACAAGAGGTCTAAAATTAAAAAGAATAAACCAAATCCTAAAAACCACTGAAACTGGTCTTTATACTCTGCAAATTCCTTGGCTTCAAACTCCTTTTTGTCCATTTTATTTAGAACATCTCGAATTTGTTCCACAACGACAGCCGTAGTATTTCCGTCGATATAAGCACCCTTTGCTTCCGATGCAATTAACTTTAGGGTTTCTATATTAAGTTTGGTGATCACTGTTTCGTCGTTTTTATCTTTTTTATAACGCATTACCACACCATTTCTTTTGATTGGAATAGGCCCTCCTTTTGCACTACCCACCCCAATTGTGTATATTTTTATACCCTCTTCTGAAGCTGCTTCTGCAACCTCAGCGCTGAGGTCGTTATGATCTTCTCCATCAGAAATGATAACCAATACTCGATTTGTTTGCTCTTCATCATCAAAATAATTTCGTGACAATTGAATCGCCTCATCAATGGCTGTACCTTGTGAGGACAGCATATCGGTATTCATACTTTGCAGAAACATCTTTGCTGTACCATAATCTGTTGTAATTGGCAGTTGTGGGAACGCCTTTCCAGCGTAGGCAATAATTCCGACGCGATCACTAGCCAAATTATTTATGATCTGAGTGACCAATTGCTTAGATTTTTCCAAGCGGTTTGGCGCTACATCTTCCGCAAGCATACTTTTAGAGACGTCAATTGCAAAAACAATATCTACCCCTTCGCGTTTGATTGTTTCAAGTTTTGTGCCAATTTTTGGATTAACCAGAGCAATGACAAAACACCCTATAGCAAGACCCAATACTCCTAGTTTTAGCACCGATTTGAAAACGGACTGATTTGGACTTAATCGTTTTATGGCCGTCGTATTCCCAAACTTTTTTTGCACTCTTTTTTTCCAGAGCAGTGTCCAGAGAAATACTACAACCATGACGGGCAGTATCAAGAGTAACCAAAACCATATTTTTTCTTCAAGTTGATACATCTAAATAAAACTTCTAAAAATTGTAAATCGCATTAAAAACTCAAACACCAACAATCCTAATGCAATCCATATCAAAGGCCTAAATTTTTCTTCATAATTATAAAACTTAAACTCCTCTATTTCTGTTTTTTCGAGCGCGTCTATTTCTTTGTAGATTTCTTTTAGTTTACGGTTGTTAGTCGCTCTAAAGTATTTTCCTCCTGTGACCTCGGCAATTTCTTTTAGGAGCTTTTCATCAATCTCCACCTGAATTTTTCCATATTGAAACACACCGTTTCTTATGGCAACAGGCGATAATGCCATACCATTTGTGCCCAGTCCAATAGTGTAGGTTTTAATGCCGTACTCTACAGCCAATTCGCTTGCGGTTTGTGGGTCAATAAACCCGGCGTTATTCACGCCGTCGGTCAAAAGAATAATAATTTTACTTTTTGCCTTACTGTCTTTGATGCGGTTGACTGCCGTTGCCAGCCCCATTCCTATTGCGGTTCCTCCCGTAATCACTGTATTGTATTTGATGCTTTTCAAAGACTGAAGCACAATACCCTTATCGCTTGTGATTGGGGTTTTGGTATAACTTTCTCCGGCATATTCTACCAGACCGATACGGTCATTTGGGCGGCCTTTAATAAAATCACCAGCAACATTTTTCAGAGCTTCAAGTCGATTTGGTTTTAAGTCTTTTGCCAACATACTAGCCGAAACATCAATAGCCATTACAATATCGATACCACGAGTTGTTTTGGTTTTGGACGACACCTCAACCGTTTGAGGACGCGCAAGCGCAAGCACGACAAGCACCACTGCAAGCATTCTGAACCCAAATAAACAGTGCTTGAGCACCGTCCAAATCGTGTTTTTTTGAAATCCTTGCACGCTCGAAATGCTTAACTGAGCGGTTTGTTTTTTGTGCTTAAACACATACCAAACCACCAAAAGAGGCACTAAAACAAGTAGCCATAAAAATTCTTTCTGAGTAAAATTGATTCCTTCAAACATTACTTTTCGTCGTCTTTAAGTTTAATAAGCTCAATAGAATTTAAAATACGCTCTACAATTTGGTCGGCATAAATGTCGTTCGCAGTCCAAGTCAAAATAACCTGTTGTAATATATTAGGAGTCGAAAACCCTAAAATGATGTATTCGCTTTTTACAAGGTTCTCGCCGACAAGAAATTCTCCTGTTCCGAACGTTTTAACTCCTTCTTGACCGTTTGGGGTTATAAATTGTTCGTTACGAGAGATGATGTTTTTAGCCCCCTGTTTTTCAAAGCGATCTAAAACACCTTCAGTCACCTTTAAGACATCTATTGGGACGTCTTTTGCGTTGCCATCTTCTCCAGCTTGTGCAGCAAATTTAGAACTGTTTACAATTATATCTACGGGCGTGTCAACCTCTGCAAAGGCGAAGGAGACCACTTGAGCCTTTCCTTTCATCTCTTCTGCAAGCTCTACCTTTTGGCGCTCGAGCACCACAGGTGTTGAAATTGTGACTCCTGGCGCGCCATATTCACTCCTAACCCAAGGGGTTTTTTCTAATAAAATTTTACCAGGATTTCTAAGCACAGTGTCTTTCACGTTAGTAAATCCTGAATGTATAACAAACCCTGTCAAAGCGATTAAGAGCACACCAGCAGCAATGGCTATGGTTTGTTTTGTTTTTTTGCGTTTTTGTGCTTTTGCAAGTGCCTCACGATAAGCCAAATCTTGTAGCAACTCTTCTTCTGTTGGCTCTGGAAGCCCTTCTTTTACGTGGTCAATTTCGAGTTCAATAGTGCTTTTGTCAAATCTTGCGAGCTGAAAATCCGGTTTAGATTTCGCAAATTTTACCAAATCGGCACGTTTCAAAATCGTTTCAATATTCCGAATGGTTTCTGGACTTAGTGTAATCTGATTTGCCTCTTTGAGTGTTTTAAGGCGCAATACCAATTCGTCTGTCGTGCTTTCTAAAGATTGCTCATATACTTTTTCATCGAGATATTGTCTCAGAATCAATGTGAGATCCGAGTAGTAGGTTTTGATTTGTTCATTTTGAAAGTACTGTTCCTCATCCAGTTTTTCAAGCGCTAATTTTGCACGCTCATAGGGCTTAAGAGCTGCAATTTTTTCAGCTTCTGAGAGTGGTTTTTTTCGCCAAACAAACCAGTACAATAGGCCACTAATACTCAAGAAAATCAACATAAAAAGCGCAAATCCGCCCCAAAAACCAGAAGGACTTTTTTCAACTTCTGTTAAGGGTTTGATGTCAAAAAGTTTTTGTTTGGTGGTATCAACCAGAACAGGGTTTACCTGAACCTCTAAAGAGTCTGTATAAAATAGTTTACCTCCAAGATTGATTTTTTGCCTTGGAATAGTATAAACTCCTGAATCAAATTGGGTAAGGCCATAGGTTTTTGTGAATTGATAATACCCGTCTTTTTTAGTGGTATCAACGGCATAACTATTGATCATTTCAAGGGGTTGAAACGTTTGCTCTTCAGAAAACACCACAAGTGTGGAGGAGTCGGTTTTTACCTCGATTTTATACAACAACTCAGCGCCAATTTTTATAGCTGTTGAGTCAATACTTGAGGAAATTTGACCATAGCCTAAAAGAGAAATGAAGCTGCAACACATACTCAAAAGCAAGTTTTGAGAAGCACGACGTTTTATGGTTTTTTGTATTTTCATGTATTGCTTATCCACGTTGTTTAAAATACCCTAATAATTTTTTCACATAACTTTCATCTATTCTGCAATCGAGCGCCCCTGCACCTGATTTTTTGAAGCTTTCAGAAAAATAGCCAACCTTATTTTGATAGTTCACTTGATAGTTTTTACGCACGGTTTTTGAAGCAGTATTCACTAAAAACGAGGCGCCTGTCTCTTGATCCTGCATTTGCACCATTCCTAAGTTTGGAATTTCAGCTTCGTATTTGTCAAAAACTCTAATGCCTGTAATATCGTGTTTGCCAGAAGCAATTTTTAAATTGTGTTGGTAATCTTCGGTCATAAAATCTGAAAGTAAAAACACAATTGCTTTCTTTTTCATCACATTGGATAAAAATTTAAGTGCTTCAGCAATATTTGTGAGCTTACTTTTGGGCTCAAACTCAATCAATTCTCGTATAATCCTTAGCACATGAGAACGCCCTTTTTTTGGTGGAATGTACAGTTCAATTTGATCAGAGAATAAAATCAGACCAATTTTATCATTGTTTTGTGTGGCCGAAAACGCTAGAGTTGCCGCAATTTCTGTTACAATTTCATTTTTAAACTGCGCTTCGGTTCCAAAAAGTTTAGATCCAGAGACGTCAACCATAAGCATCATCGTCAGCTCACGTTCTTCCTCAAACACTTTAATGTGAGGTTCGTTGCATCGCGCGGTAACATTCCAGTCAATATTTCGAACGTCGTCGCCATATTGATAGGGCCTTACTTCAGAAAACGTCATCCCACGACCTTTGAAAGTCGAGTGGTATTCCCCACCAAACACATGGTCGGACAACCGCCGTGTTTTGATTTCTATTTTCCGAACTTTTTTAAGTAATTCCTTGGTATCCATTTGATAAGTGTGCTGTGTGTTGTGAGTGATTTATAAATCAAACAATAGAGTCACTACGAATTAAGGTACCTCAATGACATTCACAATTTTGCTAATAATATCTTCTGATGTTACATTTTCTGCTTCTGCTTCATACGTAATCCCGATACGGTGACGCAGCACATCATAAACAATAGCACGCACATCTTCAGGGATGACATAGCCACGTCGTTTGATAAATGCGTAGCATTTAGCAGCAGTTGCGAGGTTAATACTTCCCCTTGGCGAAGCTCCAAAAGAGATTAAAGGCTTCAATTCTTCTAGGCGGTATTTTTCTGGATAACGTGTTGCAAAGATGATGTCTAAAATATAGTTTTCAATTTTCTCATCCATGTAAACGTCTCTAACAGCAGCTTGTGCACTCAAAATTTGCTTTATTGTAACAACAGGCTTAATTTTTTCAAACGCTCCTTTTAGGTTTGCTCTTACAATCATTTGTTCATCCTCGATTTTTGGATAATCAATAATTGTTTTTAACATAAAACGATCGACTTGAGCCTCAGGAAGTGGATAAGTTCCTTCTTGTTCAACCGGATTTTGAGTGGCCATGACAAGAAATGGTTTATCCAAAACAAATGTTTCATCTCCGATAGTAACTTGTTTTTCTTGCATAGCTTCTAGCAGCGCTGATTGCACTTTTGCTGGCGCACGGTTGATTTCATCTGCAAGCACGAAGTTGGCAAAAATAGGCCCCTTTTTTATGGTAAAATCATTAGCTTTAATATTGTAAATCATGGTTCCAACAACATCGGCAGGCAAGAGGTCTGGCGTAAATTGGATTCGACTAAAACTTCCCGCAACAGCTTGAGATAGCGTATTAATGGCAAGGGTTTTAGCAAGACCAGGAACACCTTCCAAAAGAATGTGGCCTTGGCCCAAAAGTCCAATAAGCAAGCGTTCTACCATGTGTTTTTGTCCAACAATCACTTTTCCCATTTCGAGAGTAAGCAAGTCCACAAAAGCACTTTCTTTTTCAATTTTTTTATTTATTGCCTGTATATCAACAGCAGTATTGTTTTCTTCCATTATGATAATTTAAAAATTGGGTTTTGGGTCAATTATTTTTTGTAACGCAATTTGTTAAAATATTTCCGTTCTCTTTGTTAATAATTGGTTAAAACTTAGAAGGATTTTACGGTATATTGAATTATTGTTTGTTAATTTTAGAACCCAATTCACAAAAATGAATACAACGAAATTTTCAAAACTAATTGCGGGCACCATGTCTTGGGGGGCTTGGGGAAGACACTTTAACAGTATCGACATGCAACGGCAGATCGAAAATACTGTTGGTTTAGGGATCAGTACTTTTGATCACGCTGATATTTATGGCGGATATACTACAGAATCTGCTTTTGGAGCCGCATTTTCTAAAACCAATATTTCACGCTCTAGTATTCAGTTGATTTCTAAATGTGGGATTCAATTACAAACACCAAACCGTTCCAATAGACTCAAGCATTATGACTGCTCTAAAAATTATATAATATCATCTGCGGAGGCGTCACTGAAGCACTTAAAAACAGCATATTTAGACTTGTTCTTGATTCATCGTCCAAGCCCGTTGATGGACCCACATGACATTATGGAAGCGGTTCAACACTTAAAAAAAGAAGGAAAAATAATCAACTTTGGAGTGTCTAATTTCACACCTTCACAAGTCGAGCTTTTATCGAGCGAAGTCGCCGTAGCAGTGAATCAAATTGAGTTTTCTCTAGTACAGCATCAAGCCCTATTTGACGGCACTCTGGACCAGTTAATAACCCAAAAAATAACGCCTATGGCATGGGCGCCTTTGGGAGGTGTTTTTAGCGCTGAAAAAACCCTTCAAAACGTACGTATATTAGAAGTTTTAGAAGCGCTATCTCCACAATATAATGCACGCCCTGATCAGTTGTTGTTGGCATGGATTTTAAAGCATCCTTCCGGAATTCACCCAGTAATTGGCAGCACAAATTTGGAACGAATCAAAGCTGCTTCAAAAGCGGTTTCTATAACTCTATCAACCGAAGATTGGTTTAAACTGCTAGAAGCCAGTCAGGGCCACGAAGTCCCTTAAAACTCTGTAAAATGATTAACAAACGACTACTTATCAAAAACCTTCTTGCGCATAATGACGAGAGTAGTTTTTATGATAAAAAGTTAAAAATTAATATCAGCAGTAAAGAAGGTAAAGCAAAATTTCTTAAGCACATTTGTGCGCTGTCCAACAGCAACCCCAACAACAATTCGTACATCGTTATTGGAGTAGACGATCAGCACAATCATATTGTTGGAGTCGATTTTTTTGACGATAGTAAAATTCAAAACCTGGTCAATGCCTATCTAAGCCACCCTCCGATTATTCAGTATGAAAATATTCCGTTTCCGCATTTGAGTGATGATAAGGTTGTTGGCTTGGTGACGATTCGCCCAAAAGACCCTCAAGAAGTTACCTCGCTCCGCAAAAATATTTGGAAATATTATGGCGGCAATGTGTTTTTTAGAGAAGGCAGTATGAGTATGCCAAAAGTGTTTGATATTGAATTGACAGATTCTAATTCTGAAATTGTGGCCTCTATCGAAGCACACTCTCGAAATAATATTGAATATACTCTTGATGGCGTCTTTGATTTTATGGCAGAACGCAAAGATTATGACCCTACATATAAGGTGTTTAAAGAGTATTTTGTCATGTGTTGGTCTGGTCAAAAGAAAATTATAAATAATCAAACCTTTTATTCGCGGGTAGATATTGCATTGATTAATGAGCAGGTGCGCTTATTTTACTCGACTCTTGATGCGGTGGAACTTTTCTATGACAATGATTCTTTTAAAATTATTGAGTATGTCAACCTTGGGTTAAATGGTCAAAACACCTATTTTCCATTAGAAGAAACGATTATTACTTTTGGAAACAATGCAACTTATAGTATCGATTCTCAATTGTTGTTCAAACCGCCGCAATACGACAAAAAAGTGCTTCACCATATTTTCAATGCCAATAATGCGCTTATGGAGCGTCTGAAACAGGGTAAACCATTTACAACGGCAGAGCTCAAAGATTTGAAAAATGTTCCTGCGACATATCTGATTTGTTATTTTAATGGGATCGATGCGGCATTAACGCAGCTTCAAGCCGCAAAGCCGTTATTGTATAAACACAGTGAGGAAGTGTATGCACTTTACAAAGAAAGCATGCGCATTTTAAGAAAGGCGAAGTATAGTTAGGCGAAGCTTAAAGCTTACGGCGTTCTTTTTCGAACTGGCGTTGTAGTTTTTCGCGTTCAGCGTCTTTAAGGCAATTCATTTCAGCTTCCTTGATGCTGCTTGTCAATCTGCTGTTTTTTTTAGAGTATGTTCTTG
>Ga0209374_1000118_pt1 | contig 90735 bp, 79 predicted proteins | sample SaaInlLV_DNA_10m_FD_184683 | JGI IMG/M metagenome (GOLD analysis project Ga0209374, IMG submission 184683) | Marine microbial communities from expanding oxygen minimum zones in the Saanich Inlet - SI075_LV_DNA_10m (SPAdes) (version 2) | ecosystem: Environmental > Aquatic > Marine > Unclassified ... | reverse complement strand
GGTACTGTAGATTCGGGAATTACCTTCACTCAAATACAAAACAATAGAGATGCTTTCGATGTTTGGATGGGCCTTACCCTTACTCTCCCAGGATGGAATTGGAATTCTGACAATGGAGCAGAACAAGATTTCCCTGATGAATTGGGCGCAGACACCACACAGAATGATGTCGACCCAGATATTGACGGTGACGGCTTTAACAATACAATAGATATCGATGATGACGCAGATGGTGTCTATGATTGGTATGACGTCGATGATGACAACGATGGACTATGGGATTATTTCGAAATCGATACCAACGACGACCTTGATGACGATGCATCAATCAATTTACCACAAGGAGCATCTTTCTTTACAGGAACTAATTGTGAGGATAACGATGACGATGGTAATGATGCTGACGCAGATGACGACGGTTTCTTCCAAGCAGTTTGGGACAGAGGAGAAATGACTCAAGGTTATCAAAATCCTAAATTCTATGATGTTGACAATGATAATGACGGTGTACCAGATGGTGAAGATTGGGACGACGATAATAATGGAATTGACGACTGGAGCCAAGAATTACTTCCCGGCTGTTTCATGGGCGAAGAAGGTTCAACTTGGGACCATGACAATGATAATATTACTAACTGGAATGATGATGACTGGGATGCCGATGGTATTACGAACAATGTAGAACTTCTTATCAGCATTGTAGCACCATTCGACCACGATAACGACGGCCTTAGAGACGATATTGATGCTGATGATGACCAAGACGGTATGGAAGATATCGACGAGATTCTAGTTTGGCCTATTAGGTTTAATAGAAATTCAACAAATCCTTGGGACCACGATGACTTTGGTGATGGAGAAGCAATGGCCAATCCTTTAGATAACTCAGTAGGGCCAGATGCAATCGATGAAGACGACGACAATGACACAAGAGCGGATTTGGACTTCGATCATCTCGAAGAAACTTACATCAGCACTTTGCCATGTTACAATGGCGGAGAAACAAGTGATTGGGATCATGACAATGATTGTACTTTAGATGACGAAGATAAATCTCCAACATTCATAACTCTCGATGCACCAAGTACACTTTGGATCGATGCGCAGACTCCACAAAGATTCACCGGACACGTCGATTGGGTTAATCCAGTAACGCTTGTCTATGAACCAGCACCGAATGTCCCAATTCAGATAAATATCGAATGGGCTAATAACGGAACTACTGCAATAGAATCAATCTATGTTCCAACAAACAACTTTGGTAACTTTAGTTACAACCAATATATCTATCCAGAGATGTTGACAGTTGGAGATGGTACCACCTACAAGGTATATGCAGAAGTCACAGAATTATTCGCTTTCAACGGCAATCGCTCTCAAGAGTACTTGGTTGGTGCCGAGGCGAATTTGACTGCCAATATTGCACCTATGGGTGCTTTCAAGAGTAGTGAACAACCATTCAAGATTGACTTTTGGGCTCACTACACAGCAGATACACAAAGAGGAGACTACACGAAACTTATCAATTATATTCCAATTACATTTACTGTAAGAGGTGGACCATTTGGTAATATTACAACTCCAACCAATTTCACTGGATTAGACGGTAACGGATACAGAACAGATAACAGAGGATTTGCTTCAGTTACTTTTGTTCAAGATATCGGAATCAATGGAACTTGGAAACAAATACGTAGAAATGCGAGTTTAGACAATGGTGTAGGGCAATTGCCTGGCGGTTATGAGGAAATCATCTGGGATGATTTAAACAAGAAACACGTGATTGTTACAGACGCTAATACAGGAGTCCCTATAACGGGTAACTTCACAAGCCTATACTCGAATACAACACTTCCTGCTGGAGATTACCAAGTAATTGGTAGCGTGAGGCCTGAGATAGCTTCTGAGTGGCCGTTCCCATACATGCATGGGGATGACACTGAGCCTGAAAGTGTAAGAGTAATGCACAGAATGAATATCTACGGTTCAATGATAGTTCCGGGAACAAATCCAGTCTATTACTGGGATTCTACTATCAACAATAACAATGGTTTCTTTGGTAATTGGGCAACATTATTCCATTCTCAAGCATTGACTAACGCGGGATTAGATTTCAATACAGTTTCAGCCACAAAACCATATCCAACCAATTGGGATGGTGAACTAGCAAGTCTTACAGGTGAGGCTGCTAAGTTGAGGCCGTTCATTGAAACCAGCGGAGACGATTGGCTAATAGCAATCGTAAATGGTGGAGAGACAAACTTACCGCCATGTGGAAAGGTCGATCCTTTCGACTTGGAAAGTGAAACAAGATGTGAGATAGTTCCAGAAATGAATACAGGAGAAACTTTGCGAATGGTTGGTTCGGTTACAAACCGTACCGATGACCCTTGGGACGCAGACCCGATTGCCCTCCAAGTAGACGTAGATGGAAACAGGCAATTCGTCGGTGCAGGTGAAACACAATTCACAGCCCCTCCAAAGAAGGCCTGTTCCACTTGTGATGCAGTTTATGACTACAACTTCACATGGGAAAACCAATTCTCTGCTAAGACTTACGGAATGCGTGTCGATTTCACAAGTTCGTCATACTATTTCACAGGTAATACCAGCACATTATCACCAACTGGAGCATACATCAATGTATCAGTTGTTGGAACAACTGAGTTCGTTATGACCTCAATTCCAAGATTATATCGTAATACAACCAACCTCGTACAAGCTAAGTTGTTGGATAATTCAGGACAAGCAGTTCCAAATGCTCCAGTAAACTATACTTGGTCTTTTGACGGAAGAACAGGAATTAATTATACAGACGATAGAGGATTCTTCGAAATACCATTTGAGATCGAAGGAGCAGATTCACTTGGTAACTTCACTTTACAATTTGAGTATCCTGGTTCATCCAATCTCAAAGGTTCTACTGTTAGCCAATCGATATGGGTCATTTCAAGAACCAATATCACAGTTACCACCACCAGTGATAACATACGGCAGTCTGGTGATAAATGGGACTTTACTGCCCTGATTACGGATGATGCAGCTAGTGGAACTACACCGACTAACTTGAATGGGGCTAACAGTCCTAATGGTGGATTAGTCGATGTTATATTCGAAGGTACAGATTTCAACGGCGTTGCATACAGACAGGTAGTAGCCACGATTGCACCTTCTGCTGGATTCTTGACGCTACCATCTCAGCAACCTGATAATTCTCATCTCTGCTACTATGACGGTAATGATGACGGCTTTGCAGACAGAGATACTGACAAGAACGGTTTGAGTAGAGAAGAAAGTGTTGGGTGTCTAAAAGCAAATATCAGTCCACTAAATCCAAGCTCACTCAAGAGTGACCCTGCAGGTTTCTTGCCTGATGGGTTTGGACCAGTCAATGTAATTCTAAGATTCGAAGAAAATCTACCGAATGAAGGCTGCTCAATGCTAGATCCAAATACCAATATCCGTACATTAGGCGGTTCTTGGGACCCTTGTTCTTCAATACCAAATAGCGAGCAATACAGAGTTCTAATGACTAATAATGCAAACGGATTCTCTCTAATCGGAAGAACATCACTAATTGTCGATGACCAAATCGTATACACCAGTGAAGTAAACCCAGCAACCGGCCAAGTCGAAGAGAAAGACATGGAAGTTACTGGACAATTACAAGATGAACTTGGAACCAATCTTTCCAACAGAAAGGTCAGAGTTCAATATGAAATGGTGAATGGAGATTCTGGAGTTCAGGGATGCCAAGAAGGCTACACAGACATTAACGGTTACTTCGCAATCGACTGCGAATTATCAGGCGTTATTGCAGGTAAAGCCAGAGTTACAGTAACCTATTCTGCTTGGGATAACGAGAATAATGACCGATATCGATACTCTAACAAATCACTACAAACTGAATTTGAAGTATTTTCTAACTCGACAATTGCAATAAGTGAAGTAGGGCCATTCAAGTCAACAGAAGACAAGTATATTGCTCCTAACGGAACCGAATATTACCGCCTCTTCTTGAAGGAATCATTCCACATTGATGCTCGTTTAACTCAAACCAACGGACAATGGGTTGGCGGAAAGTGTCTGAACATCTATCTAGACCCTGAGTCCAATGTCCGACCTATTGCAACCATCCGAACCAGCAATATTGATGGTACGATTGAATGGTTCAGTGGTGACCCACTACAGAACCCGACTTTGAAGGGAGTGGAAACTACAGGTGGAAAGACCGAAGGTTACAGAACATTACGAGTAGCTTTCGAACCGGATGCAAATGTACCCGGCGGTTGTGACAAAGACGCTTCAAGCGCCCTAAATGGCTCGTTTACTGATGTCAATATTTTGGTTAGGTCTAGAGTAGACCTCCAGGTTAAGCAAACGTGGAGTTACATTGGAGATAATGGACTGTTCGAAGGCGACATAGTAGTTGGTGAAGTTGCATTACTAAGGGACAGACTGGACCTTGCAGTAGAAAACGAAGAAATAATATTCTTACGCCAGTACTTTGACAATGGAAGTTGGGTCACAGATGGAGATAACAAGTCCAAGACCAATGAACAAGGTGTTGCTCGCTTTGAATGGGCGTTTGATGGAAGAAGTTGTGGAGGAAAGGATTGTGATGGAAGATGGCGAATTATTGCTTACTATCCTGGTTCTACTTTCTTCGCACCTTCCGATGATGATATCACTCATGAAATTCAATGGAGTGAACCGGTTTCACTTTCATCTAGCACAGGCTTCTTTACTCCTGGGAATACTATGGCTTTGGTAATATTACTGATGGCACTAGTCATTGGTGGAGCGTTATACTACCAGAGAGCTCAAGCTAGAAGACAGGTTCAAGCGCTCAGAGGTATTTTGACAGATACTATGTTACAATTAGAAGCAAGCAATGAATTTATTGCTGCAATCTTTGATTGTTACAAGAATCTCGTTAGACACTTCCGTAAGTATGGTTTCATGAAGAAGGTTTACGAAACAACACGTGAGTTCGAAGCCGCGGTTAGAAGTGCGTTTAATATGGTTCCAAGTGAACAATTAGACGGCTTCTTGACGATCTTTGAGGAAGCAAGATATTCTGACCACACAATCGATGCAAGTCACAGAGACCGAGCATTACAAACCTTGGATGTAATTGTTAGAACATTGACAATGTCTCTTGGTGAAGGAGTGCTAGTCAAGCGATTCGATGACGTTAACTTGTATGATAATCAGGTTAAGGCTGGAGAATTCGTTGCTGCGGATGGAACTGTTCGTCAAGCCGGCATCGTTGAAGGCGAAGGCACAGATTTCAAGATTTGATTGCTATTTAGTTAGTAAAATCCAGCCGAACCTTCAAGGAGCAGGTCGGATGTGGTAGATTCATGGAAGACTGGAAAACCCTCATCGACCAAGCAATGCAGAAGGAAACCTCAGATGTAATAGGTGCACACGGCACTTACGGACAAGCAGTAAGAGTCGCTTTAAGCGAGGCTCAAATGCTTCTAGGCGACCTCGAAGCAGCACAGATTATCGAATCGATATATGGTGCTCTAGTCGCTTACTCTCAACAAGTAATGCTCAGAATGAAGGCTGAAGACCCGGAGATCGGCGGAGTAGATCACGCCTTTAGAGCCGGGCAAGCATACGGCGTAAGTTGTGTATTGAACCATTTAATCGACCAATTAACTGATGTTGCAGGAATTACCGCTCTGGGAGCGCTAGATGATTTCTCAGATACGCTTCACGACGAGATAATTATTCAAGGAAGAGCTGCAGGGTTAACTGTAGAATTATTAGATGCAAAAGGCGAAATTCTTTACGAATAAGCGACCTTTACACCAATAATAACGCGAAAACGTGACTGTCTTTCGCGTCGGTGCATTGATAATGGGATGGCGATTCGGCAGCATGCTTCAAAGCATCGAGGGAGTCAAATGAGTAACCCAAATAACAAGACAAACGCACAATTGGTTGGTGTAATAAACCAACTGAAAGCCCAGTCTCGTGAAACCGGTTCCGCTGTTTGGCGAGATGTGGCCATGCGTCTATCTAGAAGTCGCAAGAACTGGGCCCAACCTAACCTTAGCCGTGTTAGCCGTCACGCCCCCGAGGGTGCAACCATCCTCGTGCCTGGCAAGCTACTCGGTAGTGGTGAGTTAACCAGTAACCACACTATCGCCGCCTACAGCGTGAGCACCGGTGCTCGCGAGAAGATAGAAGCCGCTGGTGGTCGAATAATGACCTATGGCGAGCTGATGAACGAAAACCCATCAGGAAAGGGGGTAGTTATCCTTGGATGAAACTACCTTTGTTTTTGATGCTGAAGGCCTTGTTTTAGGCCGTCTAGCATCAGCAACTGCTAATATCCTTTTGAAGGCAGCAAGAGCTGACAGAGATGACAAAGTCATCATTATCAACGCTGAGAAAGCTATCGTTTCAGGTAGCCCAACCTCAGTTTTGTCTAAGTATCATGCTAAGTATGAATTGAATCACGCAAGAAAGGGTCCATTTTTCCCACGTATGCCTGATATGATTTTGAAGCGTGCCGTTCGTGGTATGCTTCCATACCAAAAGAAGAGCAGTGGCCGCAGAGCGCTTCGCAATCTGCGTGTCGAGATCGGTTGCCCAAGCCATCTATCTGGCGATTTGCCTGATGGACATGAATCGGGTGATGATTCAAAAATTAGAAAATCCACGCCAGAGAGATTCATCTCTTTAGGTGATATAAGTGCCAATCTAGGTGCACCAAGTCATCGTTGGACCGGAGGTGAACAGTAATGGCACGTAAACAACAAAAGAAATCCGTCGAAACGTCTGGTAAGAGAAAGACCGCAGTTGCTAGAGCTAGTGTCAAAGCTGGTCAAGGCAGAGTCAGAGTTAACAGCGAACCTATTGAAATTCTACAACCCTCTTTGGCTCGTAGAAAGGCAATGGAGCCACTTATCATAGCAGATGCAATGAACAGATTGGCTAAAGTTGATATTAATATCACCACTGTCGGTGGCGGTATAATGGGTCAAACAGACGCAATTCGTACAGCTATTGCTCGTGGACTAGTCCACTACAATGGTGGAGCTAAGGGCCAAGATGAAGAGTTGAGAGACGAATATCTGAGATTTGATAGAAGTCTTTTGGTTAACGACCCACGTCGTAAGGAAGCCAAACACCAACTCGGCCGTGGTGCACGTAGAAAGAAACAGAAATCTTACCGATGAGGCGATAAAATGATTATTCCAATTAGATGTTTTAGTTGTGGAGCTGTTGTAGCTCATAAGTGGGAAGAATTCAATGAGAAAGTAACATCAGGAGTCGAAGTTTCTGATGCGCTAGATCAAGTTGGATTAGAACGTTACTGTTGCAGAAGAATGTATGTTGGTCATCTAGACCTAATACATGAAGTTGCACCTTTCAGCGCTTCTCGTCAGTGATTCAGACAAGGGCCCGTGGGTTAGCTTGGCCTATACTTGGCGGCTGGGGGTCGTCAGACCCCGGTTCAAATCCGGGCGGGCCCACTTAAGGTAAACTTAGTAATCACTCTCCGAGTAGGTTCATATTTTTAGACAAGACCGGAAGCCTTTGGTTTGATATGCTAAGCATGTAAAGGGGAGTCTATGCGAAAGGCCTCTATTGCGTCTGCCATCATACTCCTGTTGCTGATTTCTTTATCCAGCCCGATAATGGTCAGTGCTTCTGATAGTACAATTTCAACAGATATTACTTGGAGTGGGCAGCAAACTCTTTCCGGAAATCTAACTATTGCCCAGGGTGCAACTCTAACCATCCTACCAGGGACTACAATTGACTGCGGAGATAATTATTGGATAGAAGTCGACGGTACATTAATTGCTAATGATGCTAATTTCTTTTCTTCTACTCCTCCAGTCACTCAAGGTTCACATGGTGCAGGTTTATGGAAAGGATTAATCATCAATAGCGGGGGTTCAGCCTTTATCAATGATACTTTGATAGAGAATGCTAAGACAGGAATACTGGTTAATGGCGAATTAAATGCTAATTCAATACAGATTTTCGACTCATACATTGGGATAAATAATATGGCAACCTCAACAATTAATGGTTACCATTCTGAACAAATTGATTATGATTCAATCCAGAATGGTGGTACATTGGAATTATCCAATGCAGAGATTGAATATTCTGCGACTGGGATTCAGACAACAGGGACGTCAACAGTTACTAATTCTAATTTTTCTAGTGTCGGAGTTGCACTGAAGAATTTGGCTGGACAAACAACAGCAGAGAATATTAAATTTGACTTTGTTACAGTGGGCATCTCTAGTCAAATTTCGGCTAAGGTTAGTGTTTCAAATGTGCTCGGGCAAGACATTGCTTTGCTAATTGATGCAGCCAATAGTGATGATTTAACAGTAGAAGGCGTATCTGCTTCAGGAAATAGAATTTTAGTATCCAATGGCGCAACATCATTGACCATTTCCAATGTATCTTTTGATGGTTCGATTGACAGTAATTCGCCTTCAATAGATCAAAGATGCACAGGAATTTGTAGTTTGAACAATATCACAATCGCCAATGTCAAGACTGGACTTTCATTATCTGGTCCGGGAACTCATGCGATTAATGGAATGCAAATTTCCTCTATAGGTACAGCAATTGAAGCAACCGGTAGCGGGCATATATCAGGTCATGATATATCGATTCAGACATCGACTTCAGGGCTTGTCTTTAGAGGCCCATCATCCACGTTGACAGGTATTAATTCAATTCAGGTCAATCAAGCCCAGTCACTGGGTATCGATATATTAGATTCAACCCACACTTGGTCTAGCATAACTGTAATCAAGCCATATAGTCAACAAGATACTCAATCAATGGCAATAAGTTCATGGTATGCAGAAATAGAATCTGACCATATTATGATTGAGAATTTTTCTACTGGAATTTACCTTCAAGATAGTGAATTTAGAGGTAATATCGTTGAAGTGCACGGAGGAACAGATACAGCAATAGAGTCACTTGACAGCCACTTAGTGACCGAATCATTATCAACAAAGTATCAAGCATTTGGTGTTCAGCTTAGTGAGCAATCATATTTTCAAACAAGTAACTGGGATGCAGAACTTCATAATTCTCCGTTGATGCTTTCTGATAATTCTCAGGCCAATATTCGAGTATTTACACCATTAAATACAAACTCTAACTCATATGATGCATTTGGCGATGGGAGCATATACTACGGGGGAAGTACAAGTGTCACCCTTTCAACTACAAGTTCTGGCTATTTTGAAGAAACGAATGTCCAAATCACTGATATATCAGGTAATCCTATAGTAGCGACAATTAATGTTAATGGCTTTGAGATAGATTGTGATGCCAACGGCGTTGCAATTCTTCCACTATTATCTCAAGGTTCAATAATCGAAGCGGTATATTCCGGAACAGGTGTAATTCAAACTTTAGTTGGTGGTCAAACCAACCAAGTAGTTCAGATTCCAGTAATACCTCAAGGAGATTGGACCATTACAACAGGCCAATATGTTATTCTAGGTGCTAGACCAGATGGCCAACCTCACATTATCTCAGGTGACCTGGTGATGCAGGGCGTAAGTACGCTGAAACTAGTTTCATCTGAAATAATAATAGATTCTAATTCCGAGATTTCTTTGTACGATTCCTCGCAAATAATTGGTGAAGATTCAAAGATAACTGCAGATAAGGTAAACATCTATTCTACAGCATCTGTAACATCGATTGAAAATAGTCAACTTATCATTGATGCTATGGTTAATTGGTCATGCAGTTCCACCAGTTCTATTGTTTCTGTAATATTCAATAAATCACTAGAACTTCATTCTAATTGTAACATAGAAATGCTTGGAGGGGATATTGCTTCATCGATAAGTGTCCAAGCCCAGTCTTCTTTCACTCAACTTTCCTCTCTAGAACTTTCGGTTATTGACAAGGGCATTCCAGTTGAAGGTGCTTTGATTTCCATTAACGGAACTAATGAGTTAACCGATCAATACGGGCAGGTAATCACGGATGCAACTGCTCGTTACATCGATGTAAACAATGATAATTATGGTGGGTTACAAAATATAACCTTACAAATTGATTCTTTCTCAGACTTTGTATCTTGGGACTCTTCAAAATCCTTCTCGCATACTTTCATGGCTTCTACAATCAATTCTGGAGTGATGGCTCAATCTACAGTTCTTGAGGCTAAATGGAGTCCATATTATCTAGAAGATGATTTGCTAATACCTCAATTGAAATCTTTGGTAATCGACGATGGTGTTTCATTTAGAGTATCAGATGGAGTTTCGATAACTGTTGATGGCACCCTTGATGCTGGCGACTCTACTATCTCTTCGACAGGCTTAGGTGCAAGATGGACTGGATTAATACTTGGAGGGCAGTTAAGTTCTCGTATTGAATTATCCAATACTGATGTGGTTGAAGCATCTACTCCATTGCATGTTTCACAAACTGGTTCAGTATATGCTGATGGGGTTACAATGATGCGCTCTACAGCATCAGAACCTCTTCTATACGTCGAAACAGGAAGTAATGCTATTGTTGAAATTAAGAATTCTCAGTTTAGTGACGGAGGAAGTGCATGTATCGAATTATATCAGTCTCAAGCCGAAATTTATCTTTCTAATTTAGAATTGTCAAATTGTAATGGTCCGGCTATTTGGGCTCGACAGACTACCATTCAAGCGACAAATATTAGTATTGGAGAAGGAATAGAGACAGGATTTGATTTAACTGAAGTATCTGGATTTATTTCGTCTGTTGACGCAACACAATTTACGGGAACTGGTAATGTATTCTGGCTAGATTCTATGGATGAACAATTCACCCTCGATTCAGTTTCAGCAAACGCTGGTGGTTCAGCAGCAATTGCAGGAAGAAACAATCGAAATTTAGCAATAGACTCCGTTGAGATAACAGGGGCGCCAGCCATTGATTTTGATTACTCTGCTGGCCTTTTAACCAATATTGAATTGACAGGTACAGGCTCTGGAAATGGCTTTATCAGCCATCATGGTCGTTCTTCAAGTTCAATGATTGTTGAGAATCTAAACCTGAGTGATTATTCAGTGGGCTTAGACCTTCATGCAGACAATGGAGATTCTTCAGCGCCATTCATACTCCGTGATTCAACCATCACCGCATCAACTACAATTTCAGCAGAGAATTATTCAGCGGTTGTGGAGTCCACAACATTATCAGGAACCAACGAGCTAAGTGATGATACAACTATCAATTTCATAGATTCAATATTCTTAGCACAACAGCCAATTTCTTTATGGAACGGCGCACAAGCAAATCAGTATCATACATTGATTCTCGATGCACAGTTATCGGAAGTATCCCAACTCACAACTTTTGAAATATTTTCTATCCTTTCAGATGGAACAACTTCCTTAGATTTTGTTTCAGGAGTAGCGATTTCATACCAGTTACTTGTAGTTGAGCAGTATAGTGACGGAAGTGTTGTCGAAATCACAAATTTAGAAATCAATGCTAATTCTGATGGATTACCCGCAAAATCAGCATCATATGATAATTCTAATAATTGGGCGATAGGTTCTATGATTACCATACAACTACAGTCAAACCAGCCCCCATCAGTGACTATTGATCAACCCTCATTTGGGCAGAAAATAATGCAGCAGCAAATATTCCAAGCCAATGCTACAGTTTCTGATGACTTGGATATGCCTGAACAATTGATATATCAATGGACAATTTTCGATGCGCAGAATAATCTTATTTCTCGAGTGAATTCAAGCACATCGTATCAAAATTTGACAGTCCCAAGCCCAGGAATGTATGTCCTAGAATTGAAAGTAACAGACCAATTAAAGGCTTCAGAGCAAGTAACTATTTCCTTTGAATCCATACCTCTAGATTCCGATGGCGACAATACCTTGGATTGTGACCAAGATACATGGTTCGATTTGAAAATCGGGCGCTCTTGTGGGCCCGATATCTATGATTCAGATGATGATAATGATGGCTTTGATGATGAACGCGATTCCTGGCCACTCGATGCTTGTGCTTGGCAAGATACGGATGGTGATAAACAGCCAGACAATATCAACTGTCCTGTAGGATTGACCACCGTACTTATTGAAGACCAAGATGATGACGGAGATGGAATTCCTGACGTACTGGAAGGGCAGTCGAATGACGATTCCGGGGAATTTGACATGTCGACCATGCTGATTCTAGTTGTTTTAGCTATAGTATTCGTATTATTTATCATGCGAATGAAGAAAGGTGACGATGAAGAAACCGAAGACAAACAATACCTAGAGTGATTATATGGATATTATTTCAATTCCCAACCCAGGAATAATTGGTTCTGTTGCTATTTCTATACTAGCGATAATCGTTGTTTGGGATGCTTTCTGGCTAACTAGACAGAAGCGCGATATTCCTAAGTTGGGTAATTTATCTAAGGAGGTATTCGCATGGTCAAGTGAAGGGCCAAATGAGGTTGTTAGGCAATGGGGTAACTTGGCTTCAATGGCAGCGATGATGGCACTCCCTTGGGGTTTAGTAGAACTTTCTAATACGCCAATATTTTATCCAATATTATGGGACGCTCTCCTATCTTTACATTTGATCTCATTATTGATTCCCAAGCGATATGCGGTAACAAAAACTCACCTTTTTGCCGACGGGCAAAGATATGAGTGGAAGCGATTAAAACTCTCGAAAAGTAAAACTCAAAGACGAATTATTCTGTTGAGAAAGGGCTGGGGTATCTTTGCTCCGCTCCCACTTGGTGGAAATTACCATGATTTAGTCGAGGCTAAATCTAGAATAAAACAGATATTACAACCAGAGTTTGAAGAAGAATAGAATCGTTATTTTCAATAATCGCCTCCAATTCGCTACATCATGGAGTGGACGAGAAGTGGCGAAGACCTGTTTGTACGATTAGACCCTGATGAGGAAATACATTCATCGTTGCAAAGCCTTGCTGATGAAGTAGGATTTGATGCAGCAGCCATAACCAGCGGCATTGGAAGAACTAGAGATAACTTGTATGGATATATGAATGAACAAGGAGTATATCAGCGCAGACCTCTAGAGGCACCTTCGGAATTAGTGAGTCTTTCGGGCAATATTGCTCGCACCCAAGAAGGTAAGGCTTTCACCCACATTCACTGTTGTTGGTCAGATGACGACAATGATGTTCACGCAGGACATATGTTTCAAGCAACAATACATGTAGTTGCTGAAATCCATATTCGAATACTTACCAATGCAATAATGACTCGTTGTCCATTGGCGGACTTTGAGTTACTTGGCTTAGAATTTTCGTGATGTTCATATCCTCTAGCCTCGGTGGATTAGCATGGTCGGAGAAGATAGGATTCAACATCTGGCCGATTCGATAAAATATCATCGAGATTTATACTACAATCACTCTGCTCCCGAGATTTCAGATGCTGAGTTTGATTTACTTTGGGACGAATTGAAATCTTTAGATCCTGATAACTTAGTCCTGCATGAAGTAGGGCCAGAGCCTTTACCAGGAACTAAAAAAGTTGAGCATATGTTCCCTATGCGCTCTTTAGATAAAGGTACTAAAGATGAAGATATAGTACACTTTGTAACACAATCAACATCCGGTGGTACAAGGTACCTAGCGCAGCCGAAGTTAGACGGGTCAGCACTATCGCTCGAGTATGTGTCTGGAAATTTACACAGGGCAGCTACTAGGGGCAGTGGAGAGAAAGGCGAGGATGTCACTTTAAATGCAATTCAAGTTGCAAACATTCCTACTCGCTTGAAACATCCGTACACAATTCATGTACGTGGTGAAGTGGTAATGCCGTTAGCGACATTTCATGCCAAGTACAGCGATGTTTCTCCAAATCCTCGTAATCTTTGTTCGGGAGCGCTTCGCCAGAAGCATGGCGATGGTAAAGCCGAAGCCTCTGATTTAGTATTCTGTGCTTATGATGTACAATTCCCCTCTAACCCTCCAACGGCTTTGTATGATAGTGAGTTATTGCATTGGCTACAAGATGCAGGAATAGAGCCTGCTCCATGGACAGTTTTTGAATCTAAAAGACCACAGATAGAAATGATCGAACACACTAAGCAGTGGTCAGAAAAGAGGTCTGATTATCAATTTGAAATAGATGGCATTGTATTCAAATTAGATAATTTAGAACAACGACAAAATCTCGGCATGACTGCCCATCATCCTCGATGGGCATTGGCATGGAAATTCCCCCCTGAAGAGGCAACTTCTGTTTTACTACATGTTGATTGGCAGACTGGAAGAACGGGAAATGTCACACCAGTTGCACGCATTGCACCACAAATGGTTGGAGGTGTAACAGTTGAGAACACCACATTGCATAACCCTGGTGAGGTTGAAAGGCTAGGAGTTAAGATTGGAGATAAGGTGATGATTGTTCGTCGTGGTGACGTGATTCCAAAAATAGAGTCAAGTTTAGGCCCAGCATTAAATTCAGATATAGAAAATAGATTTCATGCTGATGGCACACCGTTTACAGGTATATTACCGCCTAGAGGCTCGATAATAATTCCATCAGATTGTCCAGCATGTGATACAAAATTAATTGAGGAGGGGGCGTTTTTGAAGTGCCCCGATTTGATGTGTGATTCTAGGACCAGTAGGGCAATAATCTATTGGTGTAGGGCTTTGGAAATGGATGGAATAGGAGAAAAACTTGTTGAACAATTATTAGAAACAGGTCTAATTTCTAACATAGCGGATCTTTATCGGTTAGAAAAATCACAGTTATTATCCTTGGAACGAATGGCGGAAAAATCTGCAAATAATGTTCTTAGTGAGATAAACCGTACTAAGGAGATGAAGTTAAGTCGCTTCATTCATGCTTTGGGATTACCTGGTATTGGTCCAGAACTTGCATCATTAGTTGCTCAGCAAACTAAGAACTTCGACGGATTAATGCAATGGGCAGACGATGCAATGGCTCAATCAGGTGATGAAAACTTCGGTCCAGTTCATGATTCAAAGGAAAAGCCGTATATTCTAAATTCTGCTTTACGCACTATGTGTGAAAATGATGGAATAGGGTCTAAAGTGGCACTTCAAGTTAGAGATGGGTTGTTAAATCGCAAAGAATTATTATTTGATTTGGCAAATTATCTTAATCTTCTCGACGAACCTAAATCAGTCTCTGGAGGGGTTTTTAGCGGAATGACATTCTGTATTACTGGGACACTTAGTAATCCTCGAAAAGAGATACAACAGATGGTTAAAGGCGCTGGAGGAAAAGTTGTGGGTAGTGTTTCATCCAATCTCGATGTTTTAATCGCTGGTGAGAATGCAGGTTCTAAACTATCAAAGGCACAAAGTCTAGCAATAAAAATCTGGAGCGAGTCAGAATTATTGGAATTGTTAAACCCAACTCCAATTGATTCAAATGACGAAAAGAAAGTCGAAATTAGTAGTACTCAGAGTAGTCTTGCAGACTATAGTTGATCGCTGAAGCAACCTCATTTTGAATCAATTTAGGGTTAACCTTCAATACTAAAACGCTGTAAAGATGGTATGAACTACTCTAAGACGGTCTTTGCAGTTTGTATCATATTGTTACTTGCAGTAGCACCTATTACGCAGGGTAAAGAGAATGGTAAACTGAACTCCGGTACAGGATGTGGATGTCATTCTCAACCAGGGGCAAATTTGGCAACCCCTTCAGTTTCAGGCCTTCCTTCCGCCTATACTCCAGGCTCAGTTTACCAGTTGACAGTCTCTGTTACTGGTGGAGTTTCAGGTTCTGGCGGTGGTTTTAGTATGGATGTTGACAAAGGAACATTCAGTTATTTTGGTTTCGCGGTTGGTATTAGTTCAACAGGTGATAGCGCAACTCATTCAATTACAGGTTCCAGTTCTAGAACTTGGGGCTTTGATTGGACTGCTCCAAGTTCAGGTTCGGGAGCGGCTAATTTCCAATTAGCAGCCCTTACATCAAATGGTAATGGTGCTGATTCAGGAGACCGCTGGGGCACATTAACCATTCAGGTACTAGAGAATGCCCCAACAAATCAAGCGCCATCAGCCAGTAATGCAATGTTAACTCCAACCGATGCCAAGACTGCAGATAGTCTAACACTTTCATACAGTTATTCAGACCCCGATGGAAATCCAGAATCAGGTACTGTAATTACATGGTACAAAGACTCTATCGCACAACCTCAAGGAACGATACCAGGCAAGGTTGTATCCTCTAGTTTGACCGCCAAGAACGAACAATGGTATGCAGAGGTAACTCCTTCAGATGGACAGGATAGTGGCCAAACAATTACAAGTAATACAGTGACGATTCAAAATACACCTCCTACAGTTTCAACTCCAGCGATTTCCCCATCACAACCGTCTTCAAATGATGATTTATCGATCACTATTAGTTCGAGTGACGATGACCAAGATGTTTTGACTACAGAAATTAGGTGGTATCTTGATGGAGCACTTGTTAGCGAATTAAACGATCAATCTACTGTAACGTCCTTAGCTACAAGAGATGGAGACCAATGGTATGTTGAAATTAGAGTTTCAGATGGAGAAGACACAACAGTGTGGAAAACATCACAAACAGTAACCATTGGTTCAACTGCACCAGTTAATAACAAACCAACAATATCCACACTTACTATTCTACCCTCCAACCCTTACACGATAGATACCTTGTCACTTGATTTCTTATCCAATGATATAGACGGTGATACTATTGTTGATACAGAAATTCAATGGTACAGAAATGGAGTTCTGATGCCGAGTATCACCACTACTACGCTATCTTCAGAGCAAACCAGTAAGTCTGAACAATGGGGGGTGCATGTTCGTATTAACGACGGTACTGAATGGTCAGATTGGGAGATTAGTTCATCGGTAACAATTCTTAATACTGCACCGGAATTAGATTCAATAAGTTTAGATTTTAGTCAAGCGCAAACCTCTCAAAATATAACATTGAGTCTCTCAATGAGTGATTTAGATGGAGACGCACCAGCCTCTCCAGAAACAAGATGGTATAAGAATGGTCAAGAATTTACATCAATTGAAAATCAAATTACATTGCCTTCTTCCTTAACTTCAAAAGGAGATAATTGGACAGTATTTGTTAGAGCGGATGATGGACAAGAGTTCAGTATGAATGAGTTATCTACATCTGTTGAAATCATAAACACAATTCCAAATGCGATAGTGGAGTTATCTCATACTTCACTTGAAGACCTAGTATTATCAGTTACAAATGACGATATAGACGGCGACTTAGTATCCAATGAAATAACATGGTATAGGAATGGTTTCAAAGAAGGCTCTCTAGATGGACAATCTAGTGTCCCTGCTCAATTACTCGGGCCGGGGCAGGTTTGGTCAGTCGACGTAATTCCTAACGATGGCGAATCAAATGGTAGTATGGTGTCCTCACAGATCACAATTGAAAATCTAGCACCAACTGCTCAAATCGATGTTGAAAGTGAAAAATTATGGGATGGTGAAGAGATAAAAGTTAGTGCTCAGAACTCTACTGACTCAGATGGTAGGATTGAGACTTATTCTTGGCAATGGAGTGATAATAATGGTAATTCAGGGACAGGCTCGGGTAAAGAGTATACTTTCATACCAAATGGAATGGTAACGCTAACTCTAACTGTCTATGATGAACTTGGAAGTAATGGATATACTTCCATTAATTTACAAACAGAAGCAGGTCCTAAGGTTACTTCTTTAGAAGCATATTCAATGCAAGAACAAGTCAGACTTTCTTGGTCTTGGAGCGGCCCAGAAGCAACATTTGAAATTTTGAGAAACGGTGATTCAATCACAGTAATAAGTGAATTAGAATTCGTTGATACCCCACTTATTTCGGGTCCAACCGATTACACTATCAGACCGATTATCGATGGGCAGGGATTACATTCTGGCTCTAGTACTATTGAAGGGTTCATGGTTGAAACCATAGAGCCTACAGAGAGTAGTGTTTCTACAACAGGGGGATTAATTACAGGTCTCTTATTCATTATTTTGAGCATCGGTTCTTTGAGTCTAATTTTCATCGATAGGAGGGATTGAATGTTTAGACGTGTGCGAATTTTATTCGTCGTAGTAATCTTGCTGTCGATTAGTAGTTTTACACAAGCTAATCCTGGGGGAGTTGGCGACGGTGTTTTTGATATGCAATGTGGCGGAGCTTGCCACGGCGATTCATCTTTGAATCAAACCTCTTCAGCGTTTATTTCAGTACAAATAGAAGGCTCGCCTTATCTCGGCCAACCGATCTCAATCTCTACAGTCATTTCAGGTTCTCAGTTGACATATTCAGGAGATTTAGGGGTCTTTTTACTGACAGATACAACAGGGCACAGCGATACGCCAGCAGATGCGCAATGGGAGATTTTATCAGATTCGAATGGAGGAACAAATAATTATCTTGAGGGTAAATTATTGTCAGGTGAAGATAACTTTTCAGCATCTTGGACTATCAAACCTACAGTCTTGACAACTACTACATTCTATGTTTCTATCCATCACGGTGGAGATGATACTCCTTATTTCGGCGTGAGTTCAGGTTTGCAAGTGGAAGTACTTCCAATCCCTGACAACCTCGCTAGATTATCGCCCGACTTTACGCCTCAAACTACCCGTCCACTTGGTGAAGAAACATTTGTCAGCATTGCGACGGAAGATGTCACTAGTGTAGAAATAGAATGGAAGGTAGAGGGTAGTTCAAGTACCACAGCAACCGCCAATTCATTAGGCGATAATATGTGGGAATTTATTGCCCCAGCCTCAAATCAACCATCTATTATTCAATGGAGGGCAATTCTTGAGGGCGAGGGGCCTTCACAAACCACTCCTTGGTTCAATTTGGTGGCCCAAGAGCCTCCGTTTGAAGTAGATCAAACAGCAGTTTATATTCAATCATTTGCACTATTTATTTTTGTTTTTGGACTGGCTTTATCAGTTCAACTTAAGTTATCAAAAGGCGAAAAAACAGAGAAACAATGGGAACAAACAGACCAAGTTGTACAGGAAAACTTTCCAACAGAAGCCCCGCCATTGCCTGGTGGGCAGTTACCCCCAGGATGGACTATGGAACAATGGCAATGGTATGGCCATGAGTATTTGGAAGAATTAGAGGAGGGGGCACAATGATATCTCCAGCAACTTTTCACGTGATAACTACCGAACTTGTTGTCGGCTCCTTTGCAATGGCAGGTCTCTGTTTCTTACTACATGCACTATGTAGATATGAATTAATAAAAAGTAAGAACATGGTTTCTATCACAGATAATGTAGCACATTTTGCTTTACTCTTTGGAATAATTGCAACACCTTTCGCAATATTTAGTGGAATATCTTCTTCTCCTGGGTCTGGTTTTTCAACGCCAATTCTTGTTAACAAGATGTTCTTATCGATGACAGGGTTTGGTTTAGCAGCAGCAGCACTAATTTCTAGATGGAAAATGGGGAACACTATTCTGGCCGAGAAGAAATCCATGTTAGTTCAAACATTCTCTGGAATGGCGGCTAGTGGACTGATGCTTCTTACAGCATCAGCAGGGGGTTCTTTTACGAGAGGTGAGTCGCTACTGGATATTTTCAGCCTACCATATGATATGATTATTTTAATGCCAATTACAATAAGTACAATATTGTTGATTTCGGGATTGGCATCTACTACTGCTGTTCTATGGAAAATTCTGGGTAAATCAACCGTATAGCATTGAGTTTGAAGTGCCACCTTCCGGAGTCTCTATATTTGCTCCTTCCATCATTGATTGTAATTGGGCTTCAAGGAATTCAGCCTCTTGAATAAGTGGCTCATGTGGAAGATTAATTGACGGCAATAGGTTATTCAAATTCTCTATCAATGTAGCAGCAGCTCTTGCATCAGGGAATCTTGGGTCTGCTTCAACCATTATTGACATCAAGTCAAGACCACGTCTTCTTGCCTCACCAAGTATAGAGGCATTGATTCCCTTGATGACTCCCTGTTGTAGTAATGGAATTTTCATATCTTCAAGCATTTTGCGACTCTTTTCATTTGCACCGATTCCGACAATGTCGATACCCTCTGTATCTTCGTATTCAATCACAGGTTCAGCGCCATTAAGATTGGCTTTCATCCCACTTTTTGCAAAAGCATCGATGACTACTCCAGCAACAATTTTCTGTTCTTTGGACCATTCAAACATAGCCCAAACAATATCATGTGCCAGCGCTTCAGGTACCACTAATTCACTCATCAGTAGGATTACTTGATCGCAGCCATCAATAGTGCATTGAGGCTTTCCAGCATAAGCCCGAATTGGTGGTAAAGGTACTCCATCTTGAACTAAGGTCAGAGCAGGTAGCCTTGGGTCAACAACTCCGCCAATGAATTCTAACTGTAGGTGGTCAATTAGAAAATGTGCAACAACACTGGAGACCATTCCAACACTTGGAAAGCATGTGACAACTAGAGCATTATCGGTCGGAACTTCGGCATTAATACGGACACTAGGACCTTGCATGAAGTCTCTACTTCCTCATGGTGTATCAAGACTTTCGTCAGTTTGCTCATTGCGGTGGTTTGATGATGGTTAAACAAAACGATACAACATGGCCGAAGAGACCACCCCTGTGATTAGAGAACACATGCTTTCCCCTTCAGCCTGGAATCGCTACGAAACTTGCCCGCGTATGTACTGGTTGAGTAGACAAAGATTACCTCGAAAGGCCGGAATGGCTGCGTCTCTAGGAACTGCAGTCCACGCATCTATCGAAGATTTACTGTTAACAGATTATTCACACATAGGCAATCAAGAGGATGGGTGGCTTCCCCAAGAAGCAGAACGAATTCTAAAACTACGCTGGGAAGAAGAAAAAGGAGTATTCATGAATACGCCTAGAAGGCCTAAGTGGAAAGAGGAAAAGTGGAAGGAAGCCATTAAGCAACAACGTGGAGGAGTAATTATGTTACTAGACCACGTAGGTATTCAAGGTCTTGAACATAAGAGAATTACCGGCGCTCTTTGGAGGAAAATCCAGAAGCATGCAATTGCAGTAGAAGGTGAATTGAAGACCAAAGACGGTCGTTTAATGGGTCGTCTCGATTTATTATTGGCAGACGTAAATGAAGCAGGTGAAATGACTGGATGGCTGGTTGCTGATTTGAAAACAGGCAGAACTCCAGAGAAGAAATTGAAAACAGAAGTAAATCGACAGTTGAGGTTATACCGAGATATTTTACTCGATAATAACCCTAATGCTCCGCCGGTTAGAACTGAAGGCTGGTACACACAAAACTCATCTAAATGGGCTGCCATTGGAGAGAATGTACTCGAACAGGCATATGCGGCTTGGCAAGAGACCCAACCCACTACAATTCCAATGACTCCAACTCCAGGTCCAGACTCTTGCGGTGGATTCTGTGATTGGAAGGCATGGTGCCCGCATTGGTGGAATTGGAGACATGAGAACGGTACTCTTCACAAAGATGATTTTTCAGATGCAGTTGTATTATTACACGAATTTGAACCGAATAGCGGTTCAGCTGTAATCGAATTATGCGAACCATCGGATGGAGGAACAAGGGCAATACCAACAGGAATTAAGAAATCTGCCAAGTTTGATGATCGTGGTAAAGATGCTCTACAAGAGGTACTTTCATCACAACACCAAGGTCCAATATTTCTTGGTTCAATAATGACTGCTCAAAGTACATGGCGTATCGGTCATTGGTGCGATGTTCTGCCTTGGAAACCTATTTTAGATGATGAAGAATACATTCGTGAAAATTGATCAGTCAAGAGAATTTCGAAGCGTTTTACGAGCTTCTTCATCTTCAATTCCTTTAGGAGAAAGGAGCCAAGAAATATATTTCGGGTCTATTTTTTGAATTTCTGAAACATGACGCCCCTTGTGTCTTCCAAAAGCAAGAACATAATGACCCTCATCAATTCTTATTTTTCCTATCGAGTCTAGCATATCTAAATCTTCGAGACTTCTCCCAAGGTTTGAATCATCTTTTCTAGAATCACCATGTACAAGCCATCTTTCTAATTCTTCCAATGATTTTCTAAAGTAAGGCGAATGGTCGATAGTGAGTCTCCAGAATAATAACAAGGATGCTGCTGCATCAGCAGCCGCAGTATGGGCATTTTCTAGAGAAATACCATGTTTTTTACACAATGCGCCTAAATTATGAGGCCTTGGTAATTTTATTCGCCTAACAACCTCTAAGGTATCTAATACTGCTTTTGGAGTCGGAGGTAATCGTCCTAACCTCCTAAACTCATTATTTAGTAGTGGCAAATCAAACTGCCTTACATTATGACCTATGATAACAGCGCCTTCTATTTGTTCAAAAACTTCCTCGGCGAATTTCGAAAAGTCACCTAAATTTCTGACATCATTATCATAAATCCCGTGAACGTTACTTGCTTGTATCGGTATTGAGCGTCGGGGATTAACTAGATTCTCATAGGAAATTTCACTACCATCTTTAGAAGAACCAATTAAAGCAATTTGCACAATTCTATCATTATTTGTTGAAATTCCTGTAGTCTCTAAATCCAAAGCCAAGACCCGTTCACCCTCGAGGAAGTTCTGAGCCATATCTTGAGCAATAGTTCCCACTCCTTGAACATCTCTATTCCAAATTACACTAATATTAAAATCAAGTTTTACCCTAGGATAATCCATGGGACTATTCGGTCGAATCAAGAAATTATTCATTATGAGCTCTCCGAAAGTGGAGAATGAAGAATCTGAACAGGATATTAGTCAAGATGAATATGCATCTAACTATGTCGGAAATAGGCAGAAGATTTCTGCTGATGCAATGGACATATTGATGCTTGAGGAAGAAGAAGTCCAACTAGAGGAATCCATTATCGTGTCAGAATATGACGCAGGCGATGTTGATTTTAGCGAACTTGATAGTTCAGATTTAGAAGATAATTCGATTAAAAATATTGTAGTTCATGATTCAGTTGAGGGTATAGAAGAATACCTAGAAGGAGCAGAAATTATAGGCGATATCCCCGGAGAAGTTTCATTCGATTCGGATAAAAATTAACCTCATTATAATGAAACGATTTTCACTCCAGATATACATACTATTACAAGGGTGAAGTATTTCATGGTGATTATGAGGAAGATGCAATTTGTTGCTAAGACCAAGTCTTTCTCTCTTGCTATGCTGATGCTAATGTCAGTATTTGTCTCTGGTTGTATCGGAATTGACTCAACCGTCGACCCGAGGGCTTCGCTTCAAGCATACCCGCTTTCTATTCAAGAAGGAGAAACCGTAACCTTTGATGCTAGAGACTCTGAAGCAGTTGAAGGGGTAGTGACAGGATTCGAATGGAACTTTGGTAATGGGCAGAAAGCAGAAACTGTTGTCGGATTCACCTCCCATACCTATGATACATTTGGAGTATACACTGTTACCTTAACGGTAATCAACAGCCAAGGTGGAGAAGATGAAATTTCAGCAACAATAGTCGTCAATGGAGCACCCGTTCTAAATCTAACAGTGCCGGAACAAGTTAAGTCAGGAGACTCTGCATTCCTTGATGCATCAAATAGTTTTGACCCCGAAGGTAAAGACTTGACATTTTCTTGGGACCTCGACTGGTCTACAGATTCAGATTCAGACGGTAAGCAAAGAAACGATATCGATGCAACAACTCCTACAGTCTTACTTCCAACAAATTCCTCAGGCAAAATAATGGGTAGTTTGATTATTTCTGATGGTACAGAAGCAATGGTAACCGAATCCTTCACCATCGAAGTAATTACAAGAAGTTTTGAAGTCAAATGGGTTACTGAAGAGTTAACTTTCACTTGGGATGAATACTTAGAACAAGGTAGTCAATGGGAAGAGAGTATTTCTCCTGGGGATAGAGGCCGAATTATGGAGTATACCGCAACGCTACAACTTGAACAGGAGTTAGGACCTCAAGATAATTTCACACTCTCTTTACTTATCGAGAATGATAAGTACGAGAAAACCGTTCAAACAGAAGGCGGAAACATAACTGCAAATGAAACTGCTAAAGCTACAATGGACAGAAATGGCGTTAATCCTGAAGGAAAGGATGGAATTTACAGCGCAGATTCTGAAGAAGATTTGCTTAATCAATTAGTTGGTCAAGCCGGTGCAAGAACAGGCCAAGGAGTTTGGACATGGACTGTATTTGCACAACAAGCCGACCCAGATCCTCTTATCGAGGGAATGATAGACCCAGACCCTGGTAATAATTGGGATTTAGAAGTGACAGTTATTGTGATGAGCCCTGTGCTAACCGAGATAACTTTTGGTTGACCAGCACTAATGCAAGAAGTAATTTAGCCGGACCATTTGGGAGGTATGAGAGCCATGGTAGATAGTGTTGAAATCAGCAGAGTCAATATTAGAGATACAGTTTCTTTTGATATTTCAGTATGGATGAATAATCCTGATGATTGGGAGTTTAGACCAAGCCTCTCAGTAAGCGGACAAAACTTCATCATTTCAGATATTAACAACGGTTCACAGATGGCGACAATCGAACTTGATGATGAACAAATGGAGACCATCCAAAGAGATAGAGCGGCCGAATTGAGAGTTAAATTCCAAGTTCAAGGAATGCATGGAAGACTGAAGAAAATCCATCCAATAATCGCAGACGGTAAAGCCAAAAAGTTGGCTACAGCAAATTGGAAAACCATTCAACCTGTTCGTTTTGATTGAATCATATTTTGTAGTTCTATTTTTGGGATTACCACCATTTCTTTGATATGGGTTCACGATGATTTCCCGATATGGTTCCTAGAAGATTAGGCAAGGGTTCGCAGAAGCGAGCAAGGTTTGAAAGATTGAAGAAAGAAGTTGAAAATTTTGTGGGAGCAAACCCAGGATGCTCGGCACAATCCATCGTGGCCAATTTATCACATGATAAGTCAATGAGGAACCACGGCCTTACTCCAAGAAAAATCGGCTTCTTCATTTCTAGGAATCTATCGAAAACACTGACTTGGTGGCAAGACCATAAAGCGGGGAGAAGAGTATACGGCGAAATCGGTAATGCCCTAAAACCTAAGAAAGTCCGCTGAAATAATTATTTCAAGGGTTTCACTCATGTATTATCATCAATTAGCCATCACAATGACAGGTGAAGTGGCGGCCTATTTTGACCTCGATGGTACATTATTAGACGCCTCGAGTGAAAAGACATTAACCGGTCAACTGGGGATTAGAAGACCTTGGAGAATACCCTTGGGAGCGACAATGTGGGCCTTGGGGTTCATTGGAAACCTACTACGTGGGCGTTCAGTATATGATGCAGCGAGAAACAGGGGTCACTTCTGTTTGGCTTCATGGCAAGTGCTGGAGCGCTATTCCAAAGAAATCGCAGAGCAAACTTTGATCAAAAGAGTACCCCAAGAGGCATTGGATTGTATTTCATGGCATAAGGGGCAAGGCCACCGTGTAGTATTAGTTACAGCAACAATAGCGCCAATGGCAGAGGCGATGGGCACTCTACTTGAGATGGATACAATCTATGGTTGCGGACCTGAAGTACGAATTGGGACTTTATCAGGGTCAGAGAAAGGCTGGAGCGTACCTAGAAGGAAGGGTAAAGTTCCAGTTGTTGAAAAAGACGCAAAAGAGAACGGTCATGATTTATCATTGTGTTATGGTTATGGAAATACGATGGCCGACACATGGTTTATGAAAAAAACAGGCAATCCAATAGCAATTAATCCTGGAAGGACAATGAAGAATATGGCTGATGAAAACGGATGGACTTGTAAAATTTGGAAGGTATGAATATTAAATACCCTTGAATTTGATTACGAGCATGAAAAAGAAAGCGCTCATGCCACTTTCAAATGGCGTCCAAAGTCAGAAAAAAAGCAACTTGATGATGGAATTATCAGCCATCACAGCGTCTCACATTAGGGCATTTGAGTTTCTTGATGAGATAATGGATTCAGAGTCAGATAGGATAATGCTTGATGATGATAACATTGTTGTATCTGGGCAATTGGCCACTTATTGTATCAAAATTGATACATTATTGAAGAGGTTGAGAAATCCGATTGTGTATGGAATTGGTTTTGATACGATTTCAGTTCATGCTAAAGGCAAACTGGATAAGGAGAAATCTACCTTTGCTTGTATTCAGAGTATTTCCGATGTAAATGTCCCATTTGCAGATAGTATCGCAGCGATGATTTTTGGATTACTAAATGATAGAAACTTCTTCGATAATGAACACGGAGAAACCCTTAGAACAGCTTTGATTGAATTGTATGGTCCTGACCCACACAGTCCTATTGGAGATAAGATGGAAAGTTACTTTTCATCTAGATTCAATGCTGATTATGACCTGGATACTTTGACTGTAGCATTCAGGGGCACTCATGGTTTCAAGTGGAGGCTTGGTTTTGGCAATCCATTAGCTGTTGGCTTCAGTTTGGAGTATAAGAAGCCAAGACAGAGATATTGGCGTATGTTAACCAAGGACACAGCATCAGTTCTAGAAGATTCGAGCAGTATTTTTCCTATGATGAATAGAATTTCTAGATGCCCAGGTAACACTATGCCCGACTCGATGGATTGGACAACATCTCTAGACTTGTGTAAACTAATACTACCACTAGTCGAACAATTTAGCCATATCGGCGATGAGGAAATGGAGCAAATGTGTGCAAAAATGGACTATGAAATGTGGTAAACATTGGCGGCCCCGCCGCGATTCGAACACGGGTTACTGGTTCCGCAAACCAGTGTGATATCCAAGCTACACTATGGGGCCTTGAAGCACTCCACTTATGCTTTGGATATAAGCGCGACGGGTTTCGAAATATATTCAAATGCAAGGTTTCATTGATACCTGTTTATTCGCAGATACATGGCGGTAAAACTTCAACGTCGTGTAGACTATCCGATGTTGGATACAGCTAATATCGCTTATTTCCCACGAATTTATGACTTAGCACACCGTTTTTTTGAAGAGTGTTGGGAAGAAATGTGTGGTATATCTTACCCAGAAATGATAAACGATAAAAAGATAGGATTTCCAATAGTTCATATCGAAACAGATTTCATTTCTCCATTGAGGTATGGTGATATAATTCATGCTACTATCTGGATTGAGAAAGTAGGTACAAAATCTTGCACATGGGCTTATCGTTTCCATAATCAGAACAATGAGTTATTATGGTCATCCTCACAAGTGACAGTATGCGTCAATATGGATACCTTGGAATCTGTAGTGATTCCAAGTTGGTTATCAAAAGGTCTTGAAAACCATATTCAATCAGAGTGATTTACATGAGTGATAAGCAGTTTGACTTTTCCATTCGCATGGATAAAGAAAATGCAGTCCCTAAAGATGTACGCCTTGACTTATCGATAAAAGCAGATACTAAAGGGCCAAAATCAGTTGCAGTACTGATGCTGATGGGCGGTATTATGCTATTACTACTAGCCTATGGTGATTTTCAATTAAGCCAAAAAGAAGATCTTAGTCAGGAAGAGATAGATATAATTCTGGAAACACCAAATAGTGATATTGATACAGAAATTACGAATGAAGATTATCAAAATTTTCATGATTCTGCAAGGCAAGGATATTTGATTCGAGCAGCAGGTTTGGCAATCGCAGGAATATTGATTGTAATCGGTTCACCCTATTTGTTCATGTTAAACAAAAAAGGGGCTTTTCTAGGAATAGAAGGGGCAGCAATCGGTTTTGTCACAGGAGTTATGGGCAGTATTCTAATTCATAATTCTGCGGAAGAGTTCCTTTCAGGTCCGCTACTTTTGACATATCAGATTCTAATGTATCTTTGTGGTGTTTGTATGCTTGTCTGCGGCGCATTAACGTCTTTGCCACTATTGAATGCACGAGCCAGAATGGCATTGAACGGCGATAGTAAAGTAAAATTTGTTGGAAACCAAGATTTAGAATCCGAGTGATTATTCTTGGTCACTTGGTTTAGGCCATTTTTTGGCTAGAGTCTTTTTCAGGTCATCATCAACTATTGCATTCCACCAGTCGCTTCCTTGCCAGATAGCATACTTACCTCTGATTCCTCTTAGGTCAGCGCCTTCAAATTTACAATTATTAAAATTCGAGAGATTCATTCTTGCTTTCTTTAAGTCAGCCCCTCTAAAGTCTGCATTGTCAAAGGCCGACTTCATCAAATCAACACCAACCATCGATGCCTTTCGGAAATCACAATTTGAGAAGTCGCCTTCGGTTAAATCTGCACCATCTAAAACAGCCCTTCTGAAATTTGAGCCGGAATGTCTCCCTTTGCGGAGTAGCGATTCAGCTTTGTTTTGGAAAGACCAATCTAGGACTTGACTATCTATGCCTATATTCTCTCGAGCATCATCTCCGCTCCCCGACATTACCACGGCAAACCCTCACATACGCTCGGATTTTTCTTCCAAGTGTTTTCGACCTTCCTCGGTCAATTCAGCATAACGATTTTTGTCTCCATGCTTACTAGGTATTTTCAGAAAATTTCTTTCTTTAAGGCGATTGATGTAAAGAGAAAGGTTTCCGGGGGGTTCTATTTTAGCATCTTCGAATAACGAATTTATCACTCTAGGCGGGCAATCATCTAGTTTTTCTATTTCTCGAAGAAAGTGTAAAGCCCCAAGAACCTGTTCAGGTTTCCCATCAAGGGCATAATTTTCTAGCAATGAGCGAAAATTTATTCCTCTTGCTGGTTGATTTTCATCATTAGAATTTATTGATGTAGCCTCTTTACTAAACTCGATGGTTTCCTGAACGCGCTCGAGCATAGCATCCCAGAGGCCTTCTTGTTTGAATTGTGCAAGTCTTTCATCAACTTCTAACTGCCCTCCTTCAGCATCGAAATCGAAATCTCCTACATGAATCGAAACTTTCGTTGTCTTGTTCATGCCATCCCTCATACTAGTGCAAATATCCGGCATAGATAATAGTTTACAATCAAAGAGAAATTGTACTAACAAATAGTAGGTCTTTTGTTTGTAGTTCATCACGCATGGCTGAGGGGAACTGATGGAGCACGAGTTTAGAGGTTATGCATTAGTCCTCCATGATGGTGCAGACCCAAGGACTGGAGGCGTCGCAATAGCAGGTTTTACCACTGCCGGAATGGTTGGCGTTATCGCTGCTTCCCATATTATTAAATCATTAAAACTCCAACAACTTGGAACAGTACTCAATTCAGAGTTCCCAGCAGTTGCTCTCATCCATGACCAAGTTCCAAAACACCCTGTAAGGGTTTACCAAGGAGACAAAATAGGTGTTTTTACTTCTGAAATTCGTTTCAAGGATAAGCAAGACATTATGTTCGCATCTACAGTTTTAGAATGGTTCACAAAAGGAGGATTTGAGAATTTGATAATTATAGATGGTATTGTTTCTCCAGATAAGCAATTAACCCACGGCGAGTTATACGGAGTAGGTTCGTCATCCTTGGCTAGACAGCGACTTAAACACGCAGGAATCGCTCCAATAAGACAAGGAATAGTAGCGGGAATTACCGGTTTCTTACTTGGCGAAGGAGACCGCTTAGGAATTGACGTTACCGCTTTGCTTGCTGAAGCAAGTCCAATGTATCCCGACGCTAGAGCCGCAGCACTTGCTATTGAAGCAGTTTCAGAGCTAACAGGAATTGAAATCCCACTTACCGAATTATTAGAGAATGCTAGAGAAATAGAAAATAGTGTCAAGGAAGTCTTTGAGAAATCTGTAACCATGTTGCCAGGGCCAGAAGACGACGACGATTCCTTCGCTGACCCCTCATTTGGTTGATTTATTATTGAGCTCTTGTACTGCTTTTACCACATCTTGGAATGTAGCATCAGTCACAAATACAGGTTCTGAATCAGGTGCTCTAGCAGCGCAATGTCCTTTGTCAATCAAGCACTGAATGAGAACTTCCATTTTTGGAGCGCCAGGAGTCCCTGACCATTTTGGTAAAGAATCTAGATTCAAGAGAAGATGTTCGCGGCTCATTAAATCAGCCGCTTTGGAGATGTGCCTGACACTTCTGCATAATTCTCTAGTTGCATATTCCAAATCAGTATCATCCCAGTCTAGTCCTACAGACTTTGCTCTTACTATATCTTCTTTTGAGGGATGACAAATTTCCATGGCTCTTTGTTCAGTCATACGTTCAGTGATTTGATGATTCCACATAGGGCCAATCCACATAGGGCCACTTGCGCGCTCTAGTTGGTCTTCATTTGGGTGCTGTTTGAACCGGTATGGGACATCATCGCATCTAACTCTCCAACCCATATTGGTATTTACTTGACTTGCTTTTTCTTTACTCGTTGAAAGTTTCACACTCACTCTTACGTGATGCCCATCGAACAGTGCTAAAATTGGAATCATGGATTTATCATGGCGGGCAGCTGTTGTTGCGATAAGACCCATTAGAGTCCTTACTGCGTCATCATGAGCATAAAGGTCAACGATACCCTTTGCTCCATATCTTCTTTGTTGCGAACTCAAGGATGAGCCAGTCAATGCTGCAGTATCTGTTGCAGTCACCTCTAGTACACCTGTTCTTGCAAGACTTTGAATCGCAGAATCTAGAAATGATACAGGTGAGCCAAATGGATCGACATCTATCCATTGATATGATGCTTCAGACAAAGCGACACGTGCATCTAATTGTTGGAAAAAGATTCCATTTTCAAATACTCCTTCGGGCTTTTTACCATACCTATCAGACTCGATTGAATGGTCAATACTTACTGACGGTGGATGTGTTTGATGAGAAACTTTGGCCCAGTTTAAAGCAAAATCATCAAGATCATTTGCAGTGATTCTAATTCTATTCTGTAGTTCGCCAGGAATTTCATTTCTCCATCTTCTTATCCTAACTCCAGTTGAGCACAATGCATCAAACACTCTTATCGACTTTCCATCTTTAATCAACCAGTCATTCTCAAGTACATCCGCTAGTAGTAGTACAGACCTAGTTCTAGCAGGAGCCATTGCAGGATTAAGAAACCCGGAGCCGGTCTTTTTAGCAGGCCCCCTAGGCATGTGTGATGGTCTTGGTTGACCATTCTGCATGTGGATAATGGTTCTGCCTTCCAGCCAAACTGAACCCGGCCAGCCATCGAGATTTCCTCCGAGGTTATCACCGGTCATGTAACTCCGTACGGCCCATATCCAATAAAAGAGCCATGTCAAAACTATTCAAAGAAACTTTAGAGGGTCACCCAAAGCGTGAACCATGAGCGAAGAATTTTCAGTTGCAGGCCAGTCAATGCCAAGAATCACCATCGGATTTGGTTCGTTCTTGATAGCATGGGGAGTAATCATATCTGTAGTATCAGAGTCTAATTCAGTAACATCCTTTTTCCCGTCATTATTAGGAATACCTTTGTTGATTTCAGGAGTTATGGCGCAAAAAGTCCCAGAGAAGCGTAAACTATGGATGCATATCGCAGTCAGTTTCGGATTGCTAAGTGCAATAGGTGGAACTAGATTCTTCATGGTTATGTCTGATGGTATAACCTATGCTTCAGGGTCTATGCTCATGCTATTAGTCACTGGTTCAGTATACACTTTCCTATGTATCAAATCGTTTAGGTTTGCTAGATTAAACGCTCAAACAGAGTAATTGAGGTGTTATTATGTCTTCACCATTGGTAATTGATGTAGTAGATAATGGCGGTCAATGGACACATCGCGAATGGCGAATGTTACGTTACCTCAAGGTAGACACACAAATTATTGAAAATACTACGCCGCTCAGTGAACTTAGAAAATTAGATGGAATTATTCTTTCGGGGGGAGCTGCAAGAGTAGGTCTTACTGGGGAACTTGGTAATTGTGCAGCATACTTGGAACTTGGAATACCAATTTTAGGAATCTGTGCCGGTCATCAATTCATGGCTAGACATTATGGTGGAGATGCTAGGGAGTCACCTATTCCTGAATTCGGGGCAATGCAAATAGAATTACAAAACGAAGGAGGCAAAATATTTGCAGGCACAAATCAAACTCAAACAGTTTGGGAATCACATAATGATGAAGTGCATGTTGTTCCAGAGGGCTTTTTCGTTACTGCTAGTAGCCCTTCATGTCAAGTACAAGGGATGGAAAATGAGGCTGGAGATAGATTTGGACTACAGTTTCATCCAGAAGTTAATGATTCAGAATACGGCAAAGAAATGTTCGAAAATTTTGTTGAAATTTGTAGACAGAATAGAGATAATTGAAAACACTAATATAAAAATCATTTAACAATTTACGAATTATGGCAGAGTCTATTTTGATTATTGGAGGCGGCAGTGATATCGCTCAACAACTAGCTAGAAAACTTACTAATAATGATTACAAAGTCACGATGCTAGTAAGAAATAATGAATCGGTTGACAATGAAATTGCCGATAAAGTAACTATTGTAAATGGTGACGCATTATCATCTACAGATTTAGCTAGTGCAATAGAAATAGCTGCTCAGCAAGGCGGTGGTAAGATATCAGGAATGGCCCATCTTGTTGGTTCGATACTAATCAGGCCACCTCATGCGGTAAAAGTAGAAGCCTTTGAAGAAGTAATTCAAACCAATCTGGTTAGTGCATTTATGGCATTATCTATGACGTGTAAAACAATGCTGAAAAGTGGTGGTGGAAGGGCAGTATTCACCTCTAGCGTCGCGGCAAGCCTAGGACTTGTCAATCACGAGGCGATTGCAGCCGCTAAAGGGGGCATAGAATCAATGGTTCGCTCAGCAGCAGCTACTTATGCCCAAAGGAAAATAAGAGTCAATGCAGTTGCTCCAGGCCTTACAGATACCAAACTTTCAGCACCGATAACTCGCTCTGAAGCAATGCTTGAATCTGCGGTATCTAAGATTCCAATGAAACGAATAAATGAACCCGAGGAGATAGCAGAAACTATGTTTTGGTTATTGACGAGCGCTCCAGATAATTTAACTGGACAAATAATGCATCTTGATGGAGGTATGCGTAATGTCAGAAACTGAAGATGAGAATAAATGGCATAACGCTCTAAAGGCACGAAAATTGCTACCAGGTAAGAAAAAAATGGTTACTGTTGGTAGAAAATTAGTTTTACTAATCAATCTTGAAGGAGATTATTTTGCTACCGAGGCACTCTGTAGACATATGCGTTGGCCACTTGCAATGGGTGGCAAAGTAAAGGATGGCTGCATTAGATGCCCACTCCATCAAACCACCCACAAGATAGATGATGGCAGTCTAGTTGAGTGGTCGCCGTTTCCATTATTCCCTCCGTATGGTAAATTAGTAGGTAAATTTTCCAAGCAAAAAGATCTCAAGACTTACGAGACTAGAGTATCTGGTGAAAATATACAGGTATTTATCGAGTAATCATTTTGATTACTTTAACTTTAATTTCACACTAGAGTGAGCCACTGCACCGCAGATTCATACTTTAGCCATCAATCCCATTTCTAGAGGAATGGAATTTGTAAATCGGGAGATAATTTTCTTATTCATCCCGAATCGACGTAAATAATGTTTGATAAGCACTAGAGGGGCAAAGCGAGGAACATTTCCAACTCTGAACTCCTTTATTAGGTCGATCAGTTCTTTTCTTTGGTCCTTGGTCAGCTTATCTGAAAATTGCCCAATTACTCTCTCCATGGCATGTGCAATACGCCCTCTACTAGTCAAGGTATTGAGTGCTTTTTGAGCCTTAGTCATATATTCAAGAGCGATAAATTCAGGATTGGCGCCTTTGTCCAATAAGTCGGCAATTAATCTTCCAAGCATTCTTTTGGAGGATGGTGCTCTACTCAACAGGAATAACTTGTTGTCATTGTGGAATTGCATAATCTTCATGGCGTTCCATCCACCTTTTCCGGTATTCAACCACTCATGGAAAAAGTGAACTCGTGCTAGGAAATGTTCTGCTTGTCGAGAATCACTCATGCGCCCTTCTTCGATGACAGGAATATGTGGATTTAGAGTGGTAAATACGGTAGCAAACATTCCTCTTCCGTCTCTTACAGCCCGAGGGTTGTCGCCTCTGTAGACTTTCACTCTTTCAACACCGCAACTCGGTGAATCTTTCTTGAAAACGAAGCCACAGACTCCCGAGGCAGCCAGCAAGTCAGATTGAATTTCAGAATACTCTAACATTTTATCAGTAAAATCTTCGCCGTTTTTTGGATTTACCAATTTTATTTTCCCTTCTTCTTTAACCAGTCTAATGGTAGGTCTTGGAACTCCCATTCCGATACCAACTTCAGGGCACAAAGGAATTAGTTCTAGGTGTTCACTCCACTTTCTTGACAGAGTTCTAAATTCGGCAGCATCGCCGTTGTATCGTACTTTTTGTCCAACTAAGCATGCTGAAACAGCAAGTTTTGGTTTGTTCGCCATATACCAAGATTTACAGTTATACTTATGAAAGAATGTTTTTTTTCTAAATTCAGACTTTCAGATTAGCTTGTCTTGCAAGTAAAACAATCTTCATACTGTGCTCAAGCATTGCAGCATTAGCCCAAGCCTGGTCTAAATCAGCACCCACGGCGTAAGCCCCCTTGCCTCTAATAACAACGCACCTCATTCCGCCTTGTTGTAGAGCTTCAGCAACTTGTCGAAGGAATTCTTCAGGATTATCGTCATCTGGGTCCACAATAATTATTTTGCCAATATGCTTCTTTCCAATAACATCAATTGGCTGAACTAAGACTAAATCTTTCTCACAACTTGCAGCGGTTGTAAACGGCCCATGTGAGTGAATTACAGCAGCAGGGCCGCCAGTGATCAAACTCACTGAGGCCAAGACCACTTCAAGAACACGCCAATCAGTAGGTGCGCCTCGGGGGGGGTCAACTCCTAATTTAGCAGCACAAATGTCTCTCTCATCCATTCTTGGAAGTAGGGCCATATGCTTTGTTGAAACAATTATTTCTAGTTGGTCTGGGTGGAGCATTGCTATTGTTCCCATAGACGCACGAATCAGTTGCTCTCGGTCTAGTTGCCTTGCTAATCGCGCCATATCTCCCACAATGTGTGCGCCAATAACCAAATTATCCATAATCGCAGGAGGCATAGGTGGATTCTCAAGTTCTTCAATTACTTCAGCGGCCCCAGCCATAGATCTTCTCAATCGTTCAACTTCAGCAGAAAGACGGGCTATTTCGGCTTCTGTTTCTATATCAGTCACGCTCTCTGCCTCAGTCATTTCAGAATTTGGATTTTCTAATGCAACGTCGGTAACTTCTCCGGGCATCTCTTCTAAACTTTCAACTCCTTCTTCAACAATATCCTGCTCTAATTCTTCAGCGATAGTTTCGATTTCATCAATGGGCTCTTCAGCGATTACAACAGATTCTTGTTCTATACTGGTTTCAGCAACCATTTCCTCGCCAACTTGTTCCTCAGTAGTATCTGATTCTGTTACTTCAGTAGCGGAGTTGGTAGATTCATCTTCAGTAATAGTTTCTTCAAGGGGCTCCTCTTGACTTTCCTCTTGCGTATTATCTTCGGTTGCTTCGCTTGAAGGATGATTTGGTGGCAAGCCGGGAGGACCTTTTGATGGTGGACCTTTTGATGGAGGGCCACTTGGTGGACGGCTCGGTGGACCCTTTGATGGAGGGCCGCTTGGTGGACCTTTTGATGGAGGGCCACTTGGTGGACCACTTGGTGGACCACTTGGTGGAACATTTGACGGGGAGTCACTCGAAGAGGATTCTTCTGGTGGTGACGCAAGAGGCATTCTTTCATCATCTTCTTGTATTGAAGGCTCATTTTCTAGAATAGTCTCCTCAGCATTAGGAATATTTTCTGTTTGTTCAATTTTGGTTTCTTCTTCAGCAGTGATTTGTTCATTTTCTGCTGATTCTTGGGTTTCTTCGTGGTTTTTTTCTTGATATTCTTCTGTATTTGTATCAGGTTCTGAGATATCTTCCGGTAGATTTTCTTCAGGTTTATTCATCTCGAGGCCACTCAGTGTCCCAAAAGCACCATCGAGCATATTCTCAACTTTCTCATTTTCAGCATCCTCACGTGCTTTCTCAGCAGATGTTTTTTTCCTAGCCATGAGTAACTCTCCGGTTAGGCCACATAGAGCGGCTTAAATAGCCGTTGCGCTCCGGTGAGACTGCTAAGGCCCGCTTGGTGTAGAGGTTATCATGCAGGATTGTCATTCCTGCGACCCGGGTTCAATTCCCGGAGTGGGCGCCAAAAGTATCTCTTAGTAGTCTTTAGAGTGGTTTCGCGTTTTATTATATACACTGGATTTTCTGTACTTCCGAGGAAGTATCATGTCAGATAAGAAGTACATCGTAGAAATAGCAGATTCAACTGGACACTCAGTTGTTGAAATGACCGCACCAGAGATTATTGAAAAGGCCAATGAGTCGAAAGGCTCTTGGGTTTTTGTCGATAATAGGTTGGTAGAGGCCAAAGAGATAGAGGGGCTAGACATTAGCGCCGATTCAAAAATCAGAATAATGCCCGGTATTGTTGGTGGCAGCACAGAAGAAGAACAGACTTACACGGTAGAGGTAGCAGATAAAACCGGCCACTCCATTGTAGAGATGTCTAAAGCGGAACTTGTTAAAACCGCAAATTCAGGCGCAACATGGTTATTTGTCGATGATAGGATGGTATCCGCTTCTGAACTTAACTCGATGGAGATTGAACAGGGTAGCCGATTGAGGGCTATGCCAGGTCTAGTGGGAGGTAATTCAGAAGAAGAGGTTAGATTCACAGTCGAGATAGCTGATGAAACAGGGCATTCACAAGTAGAGATGACAAAGCCAGAATTGATTCAACGCGTATCCAACTGCGATGGAACATGGGTTTTTGTTGACAATCGGATGGTGGCCACTGCAGACTTAGCAGAAACAGACCTACAGGGCGCCCAAAAGGTACGCCTGATGCCCGGATTAGTCGGTGGAATGTGCTGAATTATAGTATCATTCCGCGTAGGACAGGTTAAGAAAGGGTGCTTAGTCGGGTGGACTGGAGTTGGACTTAATGGTAGAGTTAGTTGACTATAAGTGTGCAGTTTGTGGCAGTATCGAATCTTTTCACCGAGAGCGTAATGGAATTAGCTGTAAGGCTTGTGGCTCACGCGTATTCATGAAGCTACGTAGAAAAACCACTAAGCGTCTACCTGCTGAGTGAAAATATTCGCGCGTAGAGTTGAAAGACCTCCGCCTTATGACTAATACTATGCCATCTTGGTTAGAGTCAAAAGCACCTTTGCTTTTCCGAGATTTGCTTATTCCTGATAATATAATTGAGACAGTCGAGAAGGCTTCACTTCAATCAAATCCTCCACACCTTTTACTTTCAGGGCCTACTGGTTCAGGAAAAACTGCAATTTGGCGATTAATTGCTAGGCAAGTATTAGGCCCTGCGCATGAGTCAACAACCCATGTACTGAACGCCAAAGATCTAGCCCGTACTAGTGGGGCAATGGCCAAATTCGAGACATTTTTGCGCCCAGAAGGTAGTAATTCAAAAGACACCTTGGCTGGCAGAACTAGTCTAGATGCCTATGACTCGTCTTTGATGAAAGTCAAAGGAGATAACGGCCCACCTGCCGGTTTCGAGTCTAGCAAAGATTCACGAACCATCCCAATTTCTAGAATTATTGTAATAGAAGATGCGGATTCTTTGGGTAATATAAGACAATCATACCTTCGGAGAATGATGGAGAAGAGCAGTAATAGTGCTAGGTTTATTTTCACTACAACCACGCCTTCAAGATTGATCGAAGCCCTTAGGAGTAGAACTCAGCACATCAGAATACCTAAGGCCAAAAGACAAGACATTGAAACTATTTTACAGAAGATTTCTGCTGAAGAACAACTGTCTCCTGCCAAAGGAATGTTAGGGGACATCGCGCATGTTGCAAATGGCAATGTTCGTAAAGCTATATTTTTACTTGAAGTTTTAACACACAGAGATATGCTTCAATCTCGTAAGAATTTACAAGACGTTATGTCTTCTTCGGCACATAGAGAGATTCAACTAATGCTCGAAGAAGCAATGCGTGGAAGGGTACATGACTGGAAATGGGAAAAGAGGGGCAACAAGAATGCTCGGGTCTTGAAAGGGGCCATGGGAGTTCTAGATCAGATAATGGATAAGCAAAGCCTTGAAGCTGAAGATATTGTAAAACATCTACACAAGTTATTGACTGAAGGACGACTTCATTTGATGGATCAAGATTTATCAAAACTGATAATATCATTGGCTAAATGCGAAGTAGCCATTCAGAAGACATCACAACCAAGAATTGAATTAGAAAAATTTATGATGAATGTTGCAGATATTTCTACTCGGTAATCGTAACGCTCATTGCTGAATGTTCGTTGGCCTGTTTGGGCGTGTAACATAGTTGGATAATGTGTCGGCCTCCTAAGCCGAAGATCGCGGGTTCAAATCCTGCTGCGCCCGTATTGTATCATTGTATTGTTTTTCGAGGCAAGAAGTAAAGTCTAGGACCTCGTGAGCGGTGATGAGTAAGATGGCTAAAAGGAAAACTTCCAATGATTTCCGTAGCCTGGAATTACCAGATCCATACGGTCACGGGTTTGAAAGAATCGAGGACCCGCTAGAGCATACTAGGGGCCAATGGGAGAAATTGGAGAATAGAAGGCGGTTAGCAGGTAACATAACCCGTAATCGAATCCTACTTTTTTGGAGATCGATAGCGGGATTGATTTTAGCATTTTTCTCTCTACTTGGCGTATTGTTTCCACAACAAATTTCAGAGAAATCAAACTTAGTATTTTTACTTCCAGTGCCAATTTTACTAGCAACTTTGCCTAGTATAATCGCTAGTGAATCAGCGTGGCATGCCATGCAAGCAAGACTATCTCTAAGAGAACAGGGCGGATTTAGCAGTGGCGGTAAGCATGCATTAAGAGTTCAACCGGGGATGGATAGGATTCTGGATGGACTTAAGGATCACAGGAGAAATAATCTCGTCAGTACGGTACTAATCGGCTTATCACTTGGGCTAATGCTACTTTCACTATCTCCGCCTCCTGGCTCTGTCGCTTGGAATCTAGCACTTGTAATCGCCATGAGTTCAGGTTTCATGTATACATTCCATGCTCAACATACGTTGGATTATGTACGGCAATTAGGTGATAAATTTTCCAATTTAGTATTCCATGCTCCGACACACCATCCAACACAACTCGGTAGTATTCTTGGCGATTTATTGGTCACTCACCTAGATCCTGATTTATACTTAGAGTGGAGAGAATGGAGGAGTGATTTCAACAAAGCCCTCATCCCAGGCTATGATAAAAGTCAGGCATTAGAGCGTTTATTGTATATTCTTTATTTACACAATGAGGATGTATTAACGACACAAAAAGTACCGGTTGAACTAGCTATTTTTATGAAACAAAACAGCATTAGAGGTTTACTACTTGAAGAAGATAATAGATTTAATTGGAGAACTTTACAAAGACTCATTTCACATGCTAAGGCGTGGCAGCCAAGCGCTTTCGACCTTTTAGACCGATTACAGAATGACTTGTTATCAGGTCGCCCCGAACTGATTAGGTCGAAATGGAGAATGGATGTTTCAATTGATGAAAAAAGTATAGACGGTTCAACGAATTTATTCATTGCTTTGAACAATCAAACATTTGAACCACGTCACGTAAAAGTCGAAGTTTTAGTTCCAAATGGAGAACCTAAATCTCGCGACCATCGTTTTGAATTGAAACCATGCCCCCCGCCGAGGAAAGAAATAAAACTCTCAAATGCAACAGATGAAGATGCACTTGATTGGATTCCAAGATATCTACAGAAGGGCGTAGTTCTATGGATAAATGTGGCGTGGAACCGTAAATTCAGTGGTAATTCCAACATTCAGGTAATTTTGAGAGACGACGATGGCATCGTTCTTGAGTCTCAGGTTTTGACAACCCTCGTAGAGAGAAATTCTGCAGATAATACGAGAGAAAGAATCAAGCGTTTAGAAATAGCCAGAAAGATAGGCGAACTATCTGTTCCGAAAGTTGAATTTAGTTAGAAACAGATAAATCAACTTTAACATTCAAGCGCTTTACTTATGGCTGGTCGGCCCTTGGCTCATTTCAACGGGTGAAGAGTAATGGAAGCATGGGATGTTTTAGTCATTGGTGACGGGCCCGCAGCATTGCGTTCAGCAGCATCAGCAGCCAAACAGGGAGCACAGACATTGATGCTTTCAGCAACCGCCTTAGGTGCTGGTGGAATTGCAGCACTTGATGGATTAGCCTCATCAGTTCAAGAGATGAATAATAAAGGCCATCGAGAAGATACTATTACTACTGGAGATTTCCTCTGTGACCAAGATATTGTTTCATCTAGAACAAGTCAAGCAATAAGAGAAATGGACTTACTTGAAAGAAGAGGAGTAATCTTTCAAAGGGACGCTAAAGGATTGCCAGATGCTAGTACAGGAATTGGGCATTCAAAACCAAGAGTGCTAAACTCCGGAGATGGCCTAGGCCAAGAAGTTCAACAAGTTCTTGAAGAGCAATGTATGAGATATGGTGTTGTTAGAAGAGGGGACCAAGCACCAATGATGATTATTCATAATAATAATTCAGTATGTGGGATGATCACCGCAGACATGATTAATGGAAACTTTGTTGCAATCCAGTGTAAATCGATAATTTTAGCAGATGGCGGATTTGAACAAGTATTCTCTACAGGCAAATCTAATCTTGGAATGGACCTTGGTCTTCAGTGTGGTATCCCGCTACGAGGGATGGAATTTATTTCCCAAACTCCAATGTCTGTGAAGGGTACAAAAATGATTCTTTCACAAGGATTACTAAACTCCGGTGCATCTCTACATCAAGTAGATGGCTCGCCTATTGAGGGTTCAACTATCTCTGAATTATGCTTGGCTTCCAACAATATAGACACTGTTGTTTTGGACGCAAGAAGTATGGGCAGTGGCTCTAATTGGTGGAATTCTGTTTTCCGAAATGTGAAGCAGAGAACAGGAATAGACCTTTCGAAGCAAACTATCGCTGTTGAGAATCGTGTTGATTCCACTCTTGGTGGCCTGCCAGTCGATGAGATAGGTCGAGTTGTAATTGGTAGTTGGTCACGTTGGTTCACAGGACTATATGCTGCTGGTGAAACATCATGTTCAGGTTTCCATGGAGCTGGATTACTCCAAGGAAATAGTTTGCTGGATTCCTTGGTTGGAGGAAATTCTGCTGGACAACACGCTGGAGAATGGTCGAATAAATCATCATTTTCTGGAGCCAGCCTAATCAAGCAAGCCTTGGAAACAACTATCGCCAATCATGAATCTATGTTCTCTGATAATGAGGAAGACGGCGCAGTAGTAAGAATTGGTATTGTATCTGATAAGTTGACTGAACTCGCTAATAGTTTTGTAAATGGAGACAACGATTCTTCCAAATATAGTCAATACTTAGAATCTTTAGAGCAGTTATCAATTCTAGCAGAATCAATTCACCTTGATCAAAAATCATTGATTTCCAATAGTAATATGTTGTCTATGTTACAAACTCAAGCGGGGATTCGTCTATTGACGTGCGCTGTGCAGGCGAGTCTTGCAAGAAATGAGAGTAGAGGTCTTCATCGAAGAACCGACTTCCCCGAAAAGGACGAAGAATTACTTCACCACATCACAGTTGACCGAGAAGGAAATACTGGCACACTTGCTCTTAGGAAGAGTGAGACCGGTAACTGGGTTCTAACTCCACAGTGAGATATCAAAAACCCCCTTGCTTTGGCTTGGCCATGAGCAGCCAAACTTTGTTTGAGCGAATAATCAGTCAAGAGATTCCTTGTCACAAGGTTTCAGAGGGCGAGAATTGGTTTGCTTTTCTTGACATTTACCCTCGTAGTGAAGGACATACGTTAGTTATTCCAAAGAGAGGAGTTGGAAACATTTCTCAATTGGACGAAAAAGAAACTTCAGACCTTTTTATTGGGATGAAAAAGGTACAAAAAATACTCTCAAAGAATTTTGATACCGATGATTTCACTATATGCGTCCATGATGGAAGATTAGCAGGACAAGAAGTACCCCATGTACACATTCATGTAATTCCAAGAACAGAGGGCGACGGAGGTCTAACGCTAATGTCTATGTGGCCAAACGGTGGGCCTACGGGCGGAGAGCCAAATCATAAACTTCTAAGTGAATTATCATCGAAACTAATGGAGGCATAAAAATGAGTCACCCGAATCCAAATGAACTATACGACGGAGCAGTAGACCATAGAGGAGATGCTTTACCATATCTTTCTAAGTCTGCTAAGAATATGAAAATGGAAGAATTACTACAGACTCCAATGCCTACTTATTCTGGCTCTACTCCTGGTTCATATGTTTGGACTAAAGTGCTCTACTGGATTTGCAGAAGGATTAGTGCAGTACAGTTTAGAACTCAAGAGGCCACAGGTATTTCCAATATTCCTCTTGACCGAGGAACATTGTGTTGTGCATGGCATACTAATGGTATTCTAGATGCTTTACAAATTACTCTAAAACATCCAAAACATTTTGTTTTGGGCGCTAGACATGATTTGGTCACAAGGCCTATGCTTGGTTGGTGGACTAGAAAAATGGCTGTACAGCCCGTAGTCAGAAAGGCAGAATTATTGCGAGGTGGATGTTCAGAAGAAGAAGCTAATTTCTTGAATGGGCGCTCATTATTGACCCTTGCTTCAGGAATTGCCCATGGCTTTGGCTGTGTATTATTTCCTGAAGGAACCAGCCATAATAATTCGTATATGCTAAGATTTAGGACAGGCCCAGTTAGAACAGTTCTTGCTGCAGGGGCATTGGCTAGTTCCCTTGACAAAGAGTTACCAGTAATAGTGCCACTGGGTCTCCATTTCAGAGTGAGGGAACATTTCAGAACCGATGTATGGGTTGAGTACGGCGAACCCATCCAAGTGACAAAATCAGATATTCCACAAGAATTAATCGATGCAGTGGCAAATGGAAGTTGGTCAGAGCCACCAGCAGAAATAGTATTCGAGATGCGCGATAAACTAAGATTGGAAATGGAGCCATTGACGACTAATGTTGCTGAATGGGAAGAACACAGAGCCTTACATTTACTTGGTCATATTGAACAAAGGAGACAAAATAATCCACCAAATACTTGGAGGAAAGAAGTTTTAGCAGCACGCGATATTCAACATAGGATTGTAAAGCAAGACAGAGTTATTGTAAACGATGAACCCAAGCCTGATGATATCACACATCCAATAATCAAACCAGCGATAAGTGCAGCACAAATTCTCGAAGATAGTGGTTTAGACGGCCGTGACCTAAATTCAAAAGGTACAGATTTAAGGTTTGCAAACCTTTCCAAACTTCCAGTTTCTTTGGCTAGAAGCGGCGCTTTTTTAGCATCACTACCGTTATTCTTATTGTCGTTAACTCCTCAATTAGTTCTTGGAAGGTTACTAGGAGATTCAACGGATGAAGGAGTCGATGCACGAACCTCTTACCAGTTTTTAGCAGCCATGTTTGGTTCGCTATTAATTTGGCCAATAGCATCTACCATCGCAGTTGTTATAGCCGCTTTACAGGAAGCGAGAATTTCAGAAATTATAGATTTAGATTGGACTAATATGTTAGGCGAGGGAGCCTTCTTCAATTTCATTATGTTCTGCGTAGCTTGGTTGTTTTTCATGCCATTATTCTGGATTTCAGGTAGACTTAGTTCGTTGGCTTGGGATGATTATACATATTTCCGAAAGTTTGTAATTAGGCTGAGAATGAAAAAGAGCACCCGCCAAAACCTCAAAGCATTACTAAATAACATTCATGAAGAAATCCCGAAAATTTAGTATTTTAGGGGTTTGTTTCAAACGGGATGAGCGTTTGGACTAATTGTGACGCCAATCGATGTAGCAGATACGGTCCGCAAGTGGCTTAGTAGTGAACGTTTGATAGTCAAGGAGCAAGAAGACCCAAGGGCTGTTGCACATATCTTGATTAAATATCCTCAAGGTCCACAAGGACACATGTTTGCTGTTGTGATTCCTAAGAACCGAGATTTAGTTGCCATTTCGAGTATGACTAGAGTCGACATGGGGCAACAGAAAGAGATGAAGACTCATATGAAGGAAGATGCTGAAGGATGGTCCGAATGGATACATGATGGTAGACTACAATTAATTCGTTCATCTGTAGATTGGGGAATTCACATGGGACATGAAGGAAATCAAAAGCCTGGCCCACTGCAAGCATTCAATGTAAGTCTACCACTTTGGTTTGACGGTTTAACAAAGAATGAGATGATGCATAGTCTTCGAAGACTTTGGTTAGCCAAATTAGGTCTAATTCATGAGATTAAGTATTCATACGGCCCAGGGGTTGGTAAACCAGGCCCAGTAGATGATTGGGCAAAGAAGAAGCAAGCCATGGAATCTCAAGGGTCCAAACCTATCGATAACGAAATCGAAACCGAACAAATTGAGATTCAATTCGATGAGAAAATGTCATTTGGCTCAAGTTTTGATCCTTCCGAATGGGCATAAATTGATTTGTTCAAATTGATTAATTTGTGACCCGAAAGAGTCGCGGTTAAGTATGAAGAGGGAATGGTTTTGTTTATCCTATCTGCCAGAGGTCTATTTATGAGTAATAAAATTAAGTCTATGAGTCTAGTTTCAATAATGTTAATTGCAGCAATGTCCGCTATGGTAATGTCTTCAGTACCTGTTAATGCTAACACTGTTGTCATAACCGAACCACAACAAATTGTAGATGGGGGTTCCTCTTCTGATACACAAGCAACAATTGTAGCAGATAGTGAAGGAAATGCTCACATTATCTGGTCAAGAAACAATCTTCACTTGTATTACTCTATGATTGCGAGTGATGGAGAGGTATTGATTGATGCAACTCAAATCACCAATGCAGGTATACACAAAGTCTGGCACCCTGATATGGCGATAGATGACAATGACAATCTTCACATTGTTTGGACTGATAAATCCGGTACTCACAAAATCATGTATACTGCAATTTCACCATACAAGATTCAGCCGTTTAATGGTCAGTCAAGTGACGACGGTTCGCTAACTTCAGTAGATGATATGGTCGTCTCACAGAGAGCACAAGATAGAGACTGGCCTTCAATAGATGTTGACAGCCAAGGAAATGTCCATATTGCATGGGAGGATGAATTTGACGAATTAGGTCGTTTCTTCAACCAACCTCAAATTTACTACTCAATGCTTCAACCAGATTTAATCGCACAAGATGCAATAGTTCTTTTCGATGATACACTATTAACTCCAATCATCGGTCACAAAGGTCACCCTGATATTGTTGTTGATGCTAATGATTACGTTCAAATCGCATGGGATGATACAAGAGGAGGAAAAGTAGAACTTGTATTCGTCGTCGATACTTCCGGTTCGATGTATACTGAATGGGCTGATATTTGTACTGTTATTTATGGCGGCAACTTTGCTTCTGGAGGCCAATTCGAAGGAATAAAGCCGCTACTTGAAGTTGCTAACATGACTGTTTTCGAAACAATATACGGCCTTGATGGTGGATTTGGTTTGCCGGGCGCTGCAAGCAGTGGTAACTGTGCAGGGTACAATATGAATGCTGGACCAAGAACGACTCCTCTAGATGAAGGAGACAGTTCTGGCGGAATTCGTTCTCTACAAAATACAATTTACAATGGTAACCCTTACTCTGGAAACTCTGGAGAAGATTGGGGTCCAGGAACAAATTGGGCATGCCTTTCATGGAAGGATGTTAACGGGAATGTCCCTGGAAACCCTGCAACCTCTGCAGACCACAAGTGGAATCCAAATTCCACCAAGATTGTTCTTCCAGTTTCTGATGAAGGGCCGAAAGACGGAGACCCTTCACAACAGGCTGACGACATCAGTTCTCTCGATGAAGCACACGATAACTGCGTTAGAGCTGGAGTTGTGCCGATAGGACTCTATGGGCAAGGATATGGTGGTGCAGGAAATATCCAATCACACTTTTTGGATTTGGTAAAGTGTCCTAATGGCGTAGTTTCTACCCAAACAAGAAATTGCCCAGGTAATGACCCTAGTTCTAATGCTCGTACTGTAAGTGCTGGCGGACAGGCCTATGAGTTCCCATCAGGAAGCGGTGGGTCAGGAGCTATGGCTCTACTCGTAGAAGCAATGGTTTACATCGCAACCAACAACTCTCGTGAGATTTACATGACAGTTCTAGATCCTTATGCTAAGATGAACAATGACCCATCATGGACTCCAGGTTCTCCTGGGCACTCGGTTAGTGGCGGTACATACTACGAAGACACAGGCTCTGGAGAAGACGGGCATTTGGTCGTAGTTAACGATACTAGAGTGACCATTGATGATGCATACTCTTTCCACCCTTCAATTGGAGTAGATATGCAAGGTAATACACACATCGCTTGGATGGATGGAAGAGACTATGGTTTTGAGAAGTCAACAAACTACGAAGTTTACTATACTAAACTTCGACTACAAGGAGCAGGTGCTTTTGATGGCGCAGAAGATGGTTTGTCCACTTATGCAATCAAGAAAATTCAAGATACTCCAATCTCCAATGTTGAAGGTCTTTCAGGATTAACTTCGTCTTATTCTGGTCATTCTATTTTCCCAGCATTACTAACAGATAATCAAAACAATGTACATATTTCATGGGTCGACTCTGGAAACACGAGTGCAGGAGAAGAGATTCAGTATACCCGATTAAATCAAACGGACTTAGTTGGAGCTGGTGAAACAGCATTAGACCCATGGGAGATTATCTCAGTAACCTCTTGGGCAAGTAATAAATTAGGAACAGATACTGGAAGTAGGCCTGATTTAGGAATGCCACCAGCATTTGCTAATGACTTAGGAAGCGGGGCACATATAGGATGGTCTGATCAAAATAAGTGTAATGATGAGCAAAATAATGGAAGATATACTATCTGTTACTCTCACGTTCTAACAGGTCAAGTAGATGTTGAATTAGACATAGGTGAAACCTACTATCACGTAATTGAGCCTGGTGAACAAACTATTTTCAATATGACACTTAATAATTCCACACCAGGAGACAAAGACCTAGTTGCTGATACATATGGAATCAATGTTTCTGGAGTCCCTCAAAATTGGACAGCCACACTATTCTTTTCTGATAATCAGACACAAGTTCTTCCTACAACACCAATTTTCCTCGAAGGTGGCGATTCTACAAGATTCTACATCAGAGTTAAGGCGCCTACAATTTATCAAGCGAATGCGGATGAATTAGCCCAAATTGTAGTGACGGCAAAGTCATACAAAGACCCAGCAATTAGGTCAGATCTAACTACGTTAACTCTAATGGACGTAGTTCATGGAATTAGCCTAGATACATCACACAGTGTGCAAGATATCGAACAAGGTGGTCAAGCGACTTTCTCTATCACTATTACGAATACAGGAAACGTCCAAGATAGTTTCTTATTCTGGGACCCAAATACCTTGGAAGGCCAACAAGAATGGCTTCTTCCATTCGGTTGGGAAGTTACTTTCCCAATGCGCGTTGAACTAGACCCAGGAACTTCTACCACCAAGATTTTGACAGTGAAAGTACCAACTTCAGAAGACCCCGGAGCTTTCGTAATATATCTCAAGGGTTGGTCTGAAGGTGAACCGATTAAGTCAGTAGATAAGGGAACCTATGATATTCTTGAATTGGGAGTTTACGTTTCAATTAGGTCTTCAGGAAATATTGTCTTTGAAGCGGCCGATAAAGAGGCATTTGTTAGGGCGGGAGATTCTGATGAGCGCTGTCATGAATATGAAATTCCAGTAACAAAGAATTACGATTCAGGTGATTTAGTATTTACTCTGCCGGGCGCTCCTGAATCAAGGCCAAGCGACGTCGATGTAGATACATGGCGCCAAGAAAATTGGGACATAACAGTCAGTTTCGAAGATGCGCCAGGAACGGATGAACCTATAGGTCAATCTAGGCCATGGACCATCCCTTCAGGTCAAGACCACGTCACTTATACAGTATATGTCGAAGTCTGTGCTCCAGATAATGCTAAGTCTGGCATCGGTCCAACAATTATTCTCAAGGCATACCTCGATGGGTATCCGAAAATATCAGATTTCGTTAAACTCGATACAACAGTAATTCACGAATGGAGTCTAATTGCTGAAACTAACTTATCTGCAGACCGAATTATTTCAGTTGAGAGTGATAGCGGCGGAATGGTTTCAGCATTCTCAGTATATCCAGGTGAAAAGATAACATTACCAACTACTGTAACTAATGACGGTAATGGACCAGATAGGTATGATTACCGTTTGGCTACAGTGATTGACCCATCAGGAGTTCCAGTTAGAAATGGTCATTGGGATATTATAGTTCCACGAGATTCATTACAAGAATTATCAAGAGATACATCTCAGACTTTTGATGTACTAATGAATGTTCCAGAGACTGATATTGGGGCTGGATTGTATACAATTGTTTTCCAAGCCTACTCTGAAGAAGCATACCCTGATTCTCAAGGAAGGAATACAAAGCTGAGAGATGTTCAGACAATGATGGTTTACGTTAACGAGTTTTATGACATGGAAATTGTTATGGATCCAAGAGTCGATAATCCAGTTAAGACTTCAGCACCTGGTAAGATAGTCAGTTTTACTGTTAACATTACCAATAATGGAAATGTAGAGGACTGGCCTACTTTGGATAATCACACCTCATCACTGCAAGGCAATGACCGAATTTGGGAAACACTTCCAGGTATGGGACAACTAAGCGGATGGAGTGTAGAGTGGCGAACTGTTAAGAAAATCGGTAATGATTTGACTACAGACGAAGCCTGTCTTGAAGTTCCGGCGATGCCCGAAGTCACATCAGATGAATATTCTTCTTGGCAATTACTAGTTGAAGAAACACAAGACGGAGAGAGATGTACATACTCTCCAGAAGACGGCATTTACATGATGCCAAAGATGGCCCCATACCAAACTATTGAGATGGTAGCAGTAGTCAAGATTTCCACTGAGGCAAAGTTAGATACTAGGTATATCGGTTTGAAAGTAGTATCAATGGCAGGAGATATGACTGAAGGTGGAGATTTCGATTCCTCACCTTCATGGCAAGGCGACTTACTCGATAGCAATGAATTGATTCTACAACTTCGTTTGAGAGCTCCAGATTTGGTAATTAAGGAAATAATCAACCCTGCATCTTTTAGTGGAGATATTGATTCAACAATACCTATTGGAATTATATTACAAAATACAGGTAATACTCACGCAACAGATATTGAAATCGTTCTATGCCAGTATGATGATGCTAATGACCAAGATATCATTGACGAGATAGAGAAGAATGGATGTGCTGAAGATAGTATTGTAATGCGCCAAGTCGTTGGAGCATTACTCGCTCCGGATGCATCAGAAGATGCTCAAGAAGTTGAGATTTACTTGTTATACCCAGTTGTTGCTGGAAGTAAGGGTATCTACGTTGTTGTCGACCCTATGAATCAGATAGTTGAGGCTAAGGAAAGCAATAACATCAAAGCGGTTAGTGAGCCTCTGGAATCACCAAGTCCATTCTTGGATGTTGCAGGACAGATTGTCGGTAAAACAGCTCTACCATTCGTTGTGATTCTTCTAACATTATCACTACTTGGTGTTGTTTACTTTGTCGGTAAGGGGCGAAGAGAAGAAGTCAATAAGAGATTGAGCGAACAATCTTCATTGATTTCGGTTCTAGAATCGAATGATTGAACTCAATCTTTCGGTTTGTAATCGCCTAACCACCAGTGTAAACTAGAGTTTTCAACTCCAGCAATGATGTGACCTGCTCTTTGAGATAGCTGTCTTTGGAGTCTGCTACTGACTTCATCCATCAACTCATTCATTTGCTTTTGACCAAGTTGAAGCTCTTTACTAAGGGCGGTAAAGTCAATACGTTTTGTTGGGGCCTCAATGATTGAGTGCACCATTGCTCTTTGTTCATATATATCGAAATCAGCATCTACAGTAACAGAAATTCTATTTCGAATATGCTGATGTAGAGAGATTATTGCATCTCTTTGTGCATCCATCTCCTCAAGGATATTGTTTAATTCAGCAAGGTGGGAAACTCCTTCTCCCACAGAGATCTTCTTCCTTCCACTGACAGTCTCAGCAACCTTCAAACTATTTTCTGGAAGAGTTTTCGAGAGCCTCATAGGACCCCCTAATGGTAGTTTTCGTTGTTCACAGTGAAACAAGTCCGGGCCCAAATCGATTCGTAAGGAAATTGATTTTTGAACAGAATAAATGGTTCTTGGTGGGCCACCTTTGTTACTTGGAACCTTCATTTTAGCGACAAAGTCTCCCTTTTCTAATTCTTTTAGATGTTTCATAATTGCTTGTTGACTAACTCCAATCAAATCTGCTAATTGCATTGGATAGTGAGGTTCTCTAACAAGCCTCTCTAAAATTTGCCTACGCACCTTGTTTTGGAGAATAGATAATGCAAGGTCAACATCAACCATACTGCTCAACCTAAGGTTACCTAGAGGGCACACCCTTTTGAATGCGTCGAAACATCAGAAAAGGATACCTCTAAAGATAGAGTAACTCAAAAGACCCATTCCGATTAGTAATAATGGCGTTGTTATTCCGCTTTTCAATGTCGCTTCATACTCCCAATCTACAGAGAATTGTTGTAGAGATTGACTATCATCTCCTCCGGCCACAAAGCGATATTCTCCCGGTTCAGGAGTCCACTGAATCTCTCCGTTAGATGAGTCTCCTCCCTCGATTAGAGTGACAGAGTTTTTTGTACATTTGTAATAATCATTTTTTAGTTCACAGTTTTCGACTTGATCGGCTTCTGCAATTCCAATCCATACTCCCTCCTTAGCCCATGAAATATCTACAATAACATCTGCAGCAATAGCCTCAGCAGGAATCTCTAAGATTTCAACTGACATGCCCCAGTAACAAGTTACTTCTTCATCTCCAGGCAATAGCGTTCCTTCATCGGTTATTTCACACGGGGGGAGCATAGTTTCAACACTATCAGATTCTGCTAGTTCGTTATTTATTCCAACTATTGAAACAATCAAAAGTATGGAACCTATGATTCCAGCAGCGATACGAAAATATTTTTCCATATTAATCACTCATAGTTCATCCCAATCTTTCCAAGCACCTGCTTTAGATTGGCTATCCTTTGACTTAGTTGATTTACTTATATCGGCATGATTAACCATTTGTTTCGAATCTTTTGAGGAGAATTGCTCATCATCTCCTGAATCCCAGAAGGCTATATCCTTAGAATTACTAGTTTCTGTTGGATTTGTTTTATCCATTTGTTGTTGATTAAAGTCAGCAAATGGGTCACTCACTCGCTTCTGTGCTTCATCTACATCGCCTTTCATCAGAGCAAATACTTGGTCAGTCGTGAGTAGGGTGCCGTTTTCGACACTTTCACGCCCATCGACGAAGTCTTCCGATTTCGATATACCAGTATCAGCAAATGGATTTTCTATCGCTTGAACATTGTTAGTTTGCTCCATTTTCTTAACCGTTTCAGGAGTTAAGTCGGTAAGAGGCATTATCATTCCGTCATAGTTAATCATCATAACTTTTGATTTATTCCTGTTAGAAATGTAAAGGATTAGAGCGATAGGAAGTGCGATTAAACCAAAGCAACATAGTCCTCCTCCAGCGATAAGTCCAATCTCTCCGAAGATATTCCACTGTGCTTCATCGACGTCTACCAACCAAATAGTAACATCTTCACAACCATTTTGTTCAGAACAATCCATAGTCAATACATATTCGCCTTCTTCACTAACTTTCCAGCCTTCTATGATAGCATACTCTTCACCACTTGTATCCATAGGTTGCCAGTCAGTTGCACATGAAGTTGATTCTAGTGATTCACTGGCAGGTGACGAGCCTTGCATCTTAGTCAATGATAGATTTCCATAGCCACTATCTGAAATACCAACAGCAACGTGACATCCAGAATCCAACTCTCCAATCTCGCTATTATCTCCAGTAACAATAATTTCACTTACATTTCTTGGACTAAACACATTATCAATCGAGTTACCTTGACTAAAAAGTACTACAGAGCCAACAAAAATGCAAACTAAACCGAAAATAGCAACGCGCAGGGACCAAGGATTCGCCTGTCCCGAAGCCTTCGCCATGATAATTCGTGTCCATCTTCCCAAATCAATCCTTGCACGGTATCGTCATGCAAGTCCTAATTCTGCTAACTTTTCTGGAAGGTAAGTTTCGGTTACGAAATCTAGACCATATTTAGCAAGAGATTGCTGTTCAGCCTTCTTACCTAATTCTAACATCATATTAATTTGGTCTTGCCACCAACTATCAGCAAATCTAGGGTCCGAAAGTTCAGCATTTAGCGCTTCAACATCTTTCTTTGATAGGTCATCACTTGGAAGGTCATAGGCTACAATATCATCGGCTGTTATTCCAAGGTAAGTTGCACTTGGAGTTGCTAAGTATTCTGAAATATGGGCGGTTTTAATTGCACCATAAGCAATTGAAGCAAATATTCTGAAAGACCACGGGTCACCGTCGAGGAATACAACAACAGGTAAATCCCATTCTTCGCTCATACGCTTAATTATTCGTCGAGTGGACCTTGCAGGCTGACCCTTAAGATGTAGTAAACCGCATCTATATTCTTCATCAAATCCATTTTCTATCAATCTGTCAAACATTCCACCAGTCTCGATGGCCATAATGAAGTCAATATCGTTCTCTAACAACTCGATTTTCTCAGATTCAACGTTATATGGAACACCGTATCCAGAGTCTCCAACATCATCTCTAGCATTGATTCGCATCCACTCACCACGGCGATTTCTTTCACGAAGGGTTAGGTTTCCAATCATCCTAGCACCGTCTTCTTCAGGACGTAATTTGAAATCTTCACGAAGACATTTTGTAACAATTTCTAAATCTTCTGCTAAATTATTAGATTCGTTTTGACTTCCAAATTTACCAAGTCCCCAAGACTCAGAGATATAGTACATTTCTCTTAGAGTGGAGGATTTCCCAGCATCAATCATTTCTTCAATGAACTCAACGACATACAATGCTCTAAGCAATTGTTTTGCAGAACCTAAACTTGTTGCATCTCGAATAGACCTTTTTTTACCATATTTGTAAACTCCTAATTTCGCATCAAATCCAATATTATTTTTTGTCCTAACAGGCAGTGTCATTGTAGGGGGTTCTCCGCCTACGATTTTGTCATACATTTCCTTTACAACTGAGTGCATAGCTTTTTTTGTTTCTTCCGATGAAAATCTTTGAACCATCATAATTCACCTCCAAAAAGAGTACTCTGTCCACTTGGGGGCGGAACTTTTGGTTCTCCTAGAGATGCAATAATTTCGTCTAAGTCAATTTCAGGTGATTCCGAGTCAGCCGTGGAGTCATCACTTGATTCAACTTGCTCACCACTTTCAAGGTTCATTTCTATCATGATCTTTTCCTGATTCCTTATTTCTTCGAGATATTTTTCATCCATCTTCATGGCACCAATGACTTCTTGAGAGCCGCGATAGAAGATATCAGTTTCCACCCAATCTCCTTTTTCGAGGCCACTGAGACTGTAGGAGATGACAATTCGTTCACCAGGTTCCAAAGTTTGTAATTTCCATGCCCAAACTCCCATTGCTTCTTTTCTTCCACCAGTGTCATTGTCAACTAATTTTGCACCATATTTTTCAGGCCAAGTTGCCAAAATTGTGTATGCTCTTGAACGTGAAGTGTAATTGTATAATGTGATAGAGACATCAGTTTGCTTGGTTTCTTTATTCCATACAGTACTAGTTTCTCCAATTACTGCAGACATAATCCTAGTTATCGATCCAGAAAGGTCCGGTATTGGCTTATCTAGAATCTCTGCAGACTTTGCAGCAATCGCAGGTAAAATATCATTTATTAGTTCGAACTTTTCTTGAGTCTTCGCCATCTTCTTCTTCTTCTCGAGGTGCTTTCTAAGGCCACGACCCATTTCTAGCATTGCCTTTCTCGCTTCTTCAATGACTTCTTCATTTTCAGCCAATGCCTCTTTCGCTTCAGATGTAAATTGAACATTCGTACTAGCTAAGTGTACTAGAATTGCAGCAGGTCCCTTCGGTACTCCTTTAGCACCGGGTTGGTCCAATCCGTATTGCCGCCAATCTACACTTTCAATAGCCTTGGTCAAAAGGCAACCACCTTGTTGGTACATTAGAGGAACTCGATTTGCAAATCTGAGAACTTCTACAGCCTTATCAGCAGGCATGTTCCCTCCAAAGATTAGTCCAACTTCTATTTGGTAAGGATTACCTTGAGAAACGTTTGGTGCTCTTGTCATGGTGGATATAAATCTTGAATCAATAGTTTTTGATAGACCTTTTTTGATAAGCATTTCTTCAATTGGCGAGAGACAATTTGTTGGGGGATTTAACATCTTGACAGGCTTTCCATTGAACATTCTTTCTCCTTGGAATGCCTCGAGTAAAGCACGAATATGGTCTGGTTTCATCTGTTTTGGCTTTACACCGACATCGAGTTCAGCAGCAGCGCATAATTCCTTAGCAGCTCTGTTGGAAACTCCAGAGAAATTCATTCGAAGAAAAACCGATAATCTAGAGTCAGTTGACTCGCTGAGCATACGTTGAAGTTGGCCAAGTTCAATTCCATGAGGGTGAGGCTTTATCGATTCTACTTTGGTTGGTAATCTTTCAGTGACTCTAGGCCAATGATGGATTTCACCTTCAGGGTCTATGAAATTAATTTCAGCATGAGGATTAACAATGCTTGTCATTCTAAGGTATTGCCAAACACTCTGTCGGCCTTTTTGGTATTTAGCCTTTAATTGGGTTGTAACTTCTAGACCATGTTGCTTCATAGTTCCATCTTTAAGTTCCCAAAGTTCTCGACCTTGGTTACTCTTAACGGCCTTATTTTTTCTAGTATCCAGTCCAATATCTACGACAGCAGCAGTTGATTCTGTAGAAATTTTAGAACGTACATGAGTTGGTTTGCCGGTGGTTAATTGGCTATACATTACAACTCCAGTAATTCCTATTCCTTGTTGACCTCTAGATTGCCTAATAGCATGAAATCTAGATCCGAATAATAACTGTCCAAACACCTTTTCAATACTCTTTTGCGGGATTCCAGGGCCATTATCTTCGACTTTTAATTCAATGATATCTTTCTTTAAATCGAGTTTTTTGATTTGGATATTAATTTCTGGTAGTATACGAGCCTCTTCACAAGCATCGAGTGCATTATCCACGGCTTCCTTGACAGCAGTAATCAAAGACCTTGATAGGGAATCAAACCCAAGAAAATGTTTATTTTTCTCAAAAAATTCAGATATTGCGACTTGTTTTTGATTGGATGCGAGTTTTTGTGCTATACCAGCCATACTTAGACCTCCACATCTGGTCCTCCTTCGTCCCAATGACGTCGGGCCAGTAGTGATATTGTTACTCGCATCTCGACGGTTTTTAATCCTAATACTATCGTTAATCAATCAACGCCCATTTCTGGACCTCTATTCATTTTCGAATGAGGCGATATTTTTAGAAATTTTATGACTTCTGATTACTAACCAAATTGTTAGTATAAATGAGATGATTAGACTAATTGTATAACTTGGACCTTTTTCTTTAGTTTCGATAGCTCCTGCAATTATCCTTGTTTGTGAACCCCACCAGACATACATTATCGATGGTACAATCATAGCCAAGTTACCAATTAGATAATGCTTTAACTTTATTTCAGTAGCCCCAAAAGCGTAATTCAACAATCCATATGGAATTATTAAGCTAACTCGAGTCAACGCTACAGTCTTCCATTTATCAGTGATTATGGCATTCTCAAGTCCCATTAATTTTGGATTTTGTTTTAATAATTTTTGAGCGAAAGGATTGAGCCACTTTTTTGCTAATAGGAATGGAATTATTGCGGCTATCATCGAACCAAGCCAGGCAACAAATACTCCGAGGGAGAAACCAAATAGAATTCCTGATAGATATTTATGGAAACTAGCAGGTATGACTAAAACTCCAAAAACGATGTATAGGAGGATGAATACAGTAATTCCCTTAATTCCCGAATCTGTAAACCAAGACATTTGTTCAATTATTTGAGATAATAGAATTTGAGTAATACTCATTGAAAGAATAATTCCACCAATGACAATCAATATGCCAGATGATGCAATCTTCATCTTCATTGAAATCAACTAAACAGGCTTTCATTCCATGAAGTAATGACGCCTGTGAAAGCAGACGCTGCTACAGTCAGTGGACTTGCCAAGTATAGTTTTCCAGGTCCAGAACGTCCTTGGAAATTCCTGTTTATTGCCGAAACGCTAACTTGTTCAGGTGTTGTTGAAACACCTGGGCCAGCGCCGATACAAGCACCACATCCAGGGTCGATTAACTTCACACCTACTCGCTCGAATAATTCATGCCATCCTTTCTTTTCTGCTAACTCTTTGACAGGTCCTGAACCGTATTGGATAAAGAATTCAACACCGTCATGAACCTTGAGTCCAGCATTTTCAGCCGCTTGACATACTTCAGCATAGTAAGCAACGTCATCTTCTTTTCCAGCAGTACACGAGCCGCCATATGCAATATCGATCTTAACTTCACCAATTTCAGAGATATATGCTCCATTTGTTGGGTCGCTTGGAATTCCTTTATCAGGGTCTCCAGGGTGAGCAACCATAGGTTTGATTTGGTTGAGGTCAATCATATGAACTCCACCATCATACACTGCCTCGTCATCTGGTGAAACACTCATTGATCTCTGCTGTTCAATGTCTAGATTTGGCTGTGACTTTTTCATCCAATCATACAGGGAATCATCTGCTTCACAAATCCCAGTTCTTCCAGAGCATTCCGTGGCCATGTTACAAAGCGTCGCTCTTTCGTCTACAGATAAGCTTGCTAAGCCGGTTCCGCCAAATTCCATACTCCTATTCAAAGTCAATTCTTTTCTTGCATGGTCTGCAAGAATGTATAGGATTACATCTTTTGCAGTACAACCATGAGATAATGTTCCGGTCAACTCGAATCGGATTGATTCAGGAACTTTCACGAAAGTAAATCCAGCACTGATAAGATTTGCATATTCAGTGGCACCAACTCCCCACGTCAATGCATTAGATGCTCCACCCATACAGGTATGCGAATCAGTCGCTTGAATAAAATCTCCAACTTCAATAAATTCTTCTCTAGCAACTTGGTGACAAATTCCTGGTGAAACGCCGTCTACTGCCGAGTAGTCTCTTACCAGTGTGTGCTTTTGGAAACTATTTTGTAGGTCTCTGAGAGTTTGAACCTTGTCCATAAATGGAACAAACTTTGGATTATGGTGGGCATATAGTAAATGGTCTTCAAACACAGCATACTTATCTGGATTAGGCAAACTGTAGTCTTCTCCATATTCCTGCTTTAGAAATGTATGAACCTGAGCAGTAGTAAACTCGTGAGAATAACCGCCTTGAACCTGTGCAATCACGGGGTCATTTGGCTTTACACATTGACTGGAGTCTTGCCCGACTAGATTACGAGCAATAATTTTCTCTGCCATATTCATTGGTCTTACGGGGGTTTCGATTGGAGGGAGTATGAGTTCTCCTTTCTGTAATGATTTAGCGAATGGAAATAGGCCACCCTTTTCAATAACCAATTTTGTAACATTATCATATCTGCTAGTAAATTCTTGCAGAGAGATTTCTTCTCCATTTTGTAATCTTTCAAGCATAGAGTAATCGCCCATCAATTGTCCAAGATTGATATTGTTTCTTTCATGGATTGGGGCGAAAGAAGAAGCAATTACGATATTTATTCCAGCCCATCGCTCACACTGAGCGGCGGTTTCTCTACTCGAGCCAGTGCCTTTTCTTTGGCCAGAAACAATTACTTCGAAATTCCCATCTATCAATGCATTCTCTCTAAAGACCCGCAATCCATTATGTTGTAAGCCTGCATAAGCATTTTTTGCGATTTCGGAGGGGTCATGGTCAAAACAAACCCATGCCGGAGTCATGACATCTGTATTGATATCATCAAGCAGATCTTCAGGGTTAATGTCGCTCATATGAAGGTTCAGACCATCATATAATTGCTGTTTGATAAGATCTAAATCTTTAGTTAGAAATAAAACACGCTTATTTTTTGCGAGCGCAATTTTTTGGGGGGGCCAATTTTCACGCATAGCAACCATTCTTTCGCAAAATGCATGCATGTATAACGGTTCTTCCTTGACTTATAAGGGAATAAATCAAAATACTATTTTATTTTTGAATAATAATGATTATTTTGTAGTAATTTACTAATTTTTGTAAAAGTCACTTTTGCGTAACCTTCATATAAGTTCGTCTAAGGGATTAAGAGTGTTGCCCTTAATATAGGGTAATTTATGAGAGAGGGAATAATATGGATGAACAACAACAAGTAGAAGATATTGTAAAATGCAGTGACTGTGGAAGTAGAAGTTTGACACGTGATGAAACACGTGGTGAGGTCGTTTGTGACGACTGTGGATTGGTTTTAGAAGATAATGTAATTGATCAAGGCGCAGAATGGAGAGTTTTCTCACCAGAGCAAGGAGACCAAAGAGCCCGTACTGGTGCACCTATGACTGTCATGCTCCACGACAAAGGATTGTCCACCGATATCGATTGGCAAAACAAAGACTACTCTGGAAAAACAATTAATTCTAGATATAGATCACAATTCTACAGAATGAGGAAATGGCAGAAGCGAAGCCGTGTTTCAAACGCTACAGAGAGAAATCTCGCAATGGCTCTAGCGGAATTGGATAGAATGGCAAGTCGCCTAGAATTACCAAAATCCGTTAGAGAAGCAGCGGCTGTAAACTACAAGAAAGCAGTGGACAAGCGTTTGATTCGTGGTCGTTCCATCGAAGGAGTTGCAGCAGCGTCACTTTATGCAGCATGTAGACAATGTGGTGTACCACGTACTCTTGATGAGATTGGGCAAGCATCTCGTACAGGCAGAAAAGAAATTGGCCGTACATACAGATTCATGGTTAGAGAATTGAAGATGAAGATAATGCCAACTGGACCAGAAGATTATATCTCAAGATTCTGTTCAGGATTAGGATTAGATGCTGAAGTTGAAGCTAAGGCATATGAATTGATCAAGGCGGCTCAAGAAAAAGAGTTGACAAGTGGAAGAGGTCCAACAGGTATCGCTGCTTCAATTATCTATATCGCTTCAGTTCTTTGTGGAAAGAGAAGAACTCAAAGAGAAGTCGCAGAAGTTGCTGGAGTTACCGAAGTAACAATCAGAAACCGATACAAAGAATTGATTCAAAACTTGAATATCGAACTAGATATTTGAGTAGTATCTAATATTCGTAGGTGTTTGATCTATGGGAAAGAGTCGGACTAGGCTATCGCAGATTACGTTTGAGAGTGTTGCAACTCTACTCGTTGAAGCCTTGGAAAGGGGAACACAATCTTGGCCGCTTCCAAATCCTCCAATCATAGATAGCGACTTTCCTCCAATACATCCAATATCCCCCCAGGATATAATCGAACAAGGATTAGGCTTACTCCATTCGGACAAAGGGATGTTTGACTCCAAATTGAATTCTGTTGTTGACCTGATTGTACCTCACAGGATGAACTTAACCGATGACCCATTTGAGGTACATCAAAAGTGGTTAGAAAAAAGAGTGGATACAGTATCGGAAAGAATGGTATTCTTAATCGCTACAGAATGGCTTGCGCAATCTCTAGACCCAACAGCGCCTAACACCGATAGGTGGTGGGTAAGTCTGTGTCTAATCAATGGAATGTCTACAGTTCCTAGAGGCCAGCCAGTTCATCAAGGATATCATTTACTAGAGTCTATTGCTTTGGCTGAAAGACCAGGTACATGGCATACTCAACCGGAGGCAGGGCCACAAAATGTCGATTGGAATCCACACGCTAAGATTCCTAGAGTGACCAGCGTAGTTGCCCATGAGGAAGGAACTAAATCAGCATCATGGCTCTTAGAAAGACTTGAACAAGGCAATGATGATAGACGAGAATTATTGGTTGAATGGACTAGGTTATTATTGGAAAGACCCGCTTTGATCGAATCGCTAAAGTTGTCTGAAATACTTATGCGTAGAGCCCTAGATCCATCGGTTGAAGTTGCAGTAAAAATCACATTATGTTTAGCCAAGTTAACAGATTACGATAGAGAGATTGGTTTAGCTCTAAGCCAAAGACTAGCCCAGAGGGAGGAAGTAGAGATTAGACGTGCAATGGCAGACGTTTTGACTAGACTTTTCCGCCGTCTTTCAACCGATGCGTTACCATTATTCGAAAAAATGCTAGGTGATGATGACGAAGTAGTCCTTGCCGCAGCTAGTTCAACAGTTGGTGATTTGAAATTCTTCGATACAGATTTATGGGCAGATAAAATGCTAGAACTCAGTAATCATCAATTGCCTCTAGTTAGAAGAAATCTAGTTCAGGGATTAAGAGATTATATCGAAATGTTCCCAGAAGACCAGAGAAATATTTTGCCAACATTATGGCAAGATGGAGATGATGTCGTTCGAACTAGAATGAGAGAATTACTGATTAGAATGGAAGAGGTTTCTTCAGAACATTTTTCTGGTAGAATTACTGATTTACAAGAAAAGGGTTGTTCATTAGAATCATTATGGGAACATCTCAGATTGAGACGACCTGAAAGAGCAGAAGTTTGGACTGAGTGGCTATCAAATGGCGGAGAGTTACCTGAAGTGGCAGTATCTGAACGTCATAAAAGCACTATGCAAGCGCCAAGCGAACTTCCTGACCTCAACGATGCACTTGAGACATTAGACCAAGAGTTAGGTTTCTTGGACTAATCATTCCTGCTCAAGAACTTCTTTTTCAGATAAAGGTCCATTCACAACCAACCAGACATAGGTTGCGTTCAATATAGAAAGGGAGCCCATCAACAAGAGAATCATTCCGGTAGTCTTTGGGAAATATTTATCCATTTCTAATTCATTGATTGATATGACAAAAACATAGCACATAATTCCGAATATCATTACAGGGAGCCAACTTGAACCTGGCTTTTTCCATATTTTGATTATTGGAATTACTCCCTTTTGATTAAATGTAAACCTAAACCACGAAATATACAAACAACCTATGCCAATTAATCCAATCACACCTCTTGTGAATGAACGAGAGTCCCATGGACCTTCAGGGGCTAAGTCAAAGAAGGTTTGAACGACACAAATAATACCAGTTAAAGCGAATACTCGCCACTCGATATCCTCGCCCATGACACGGCATGATGGGTTATGCTTGAAAGCATGTGCCTGTTAGCACGATTCATGCCGATAGTTGAGGATGCTTTGATTGTCGCCGGCGGACTTGGAACTAGAATGTACCCAGTAAGTGCATTTTCATCTAAAGAATCTCTTCCTTTGATAGATGTTCCAGTATTGATACATTTGGCTCATGAGGCTAAGGCGGCAGGAGTCAAAAGAATCCATATTATTTCATCTCCAAGCAAAGACCTTTCTCCTCTACTAAGAGACATCCAAGACTTACATTCAAACAGACCAGAACTCGATAAAAATCTGTTTTCATCATTTTCAGATGTTGAGGTTAAAGTACATCTACAGCAACAACAATTAGGCCTTGGCGATGCCATTTCTTGTGCATTAGATGATATTAGTGGCCCATTCTTAGTTCTTTTAGGAGATAATGTGATCCTTGATAATCACGCTTCGACAAAGAATTTTATTCCATCCAATGCTAGTAAACTACTCGTCCAATGCTTTGAAGAAAATAATCTCCCTTGTGGTACGATTTTACCGGTTAATGATGATGAAGTTTCTAATTACGGAGTTGTTCAACTTGAAGGAAATTATGTTAGAAATGTAGTAGAGAAACCTAAATTAGAAGACGCACCTTCAAATTTAGTATTATGTGGAAGATATCTTTTTACTTCCGACGCTAAAGATTTACTCAGAAACGTATACACTGTTGAGAAGTTTGGTGAATTACAATCGATTGAATTACAAAAATACTGGATGCATGGAGTTGGATTTATTGGAGTGCAATTAGAGGGTTTTAGTTGGTATGATTCCGGAAACCCATATTCATGGTTACAAGCCCAAGTCGACCATGCTCTTCAAAGACCGGATATTGCAGATAAATTCCGCGATTGGTTAGAATCTAGATTGAATTGATTACCTTTGACCAGGTTTCCAGAATGATAGTGGAATTGGCGCGATTCCTTGAGCACATCGTAAGGCTAGGTGGTCTGCCCGCTCATTCCATCGATGGCCTCTGTGTGCTTTGACATGCTCCCATTGTATATTACGGATAGAAGAAACTTCTCTCCAGAGGGTTTGAAGGGTTTGGACCAATTTGATATTGGCCTTTGCTTTCCATTTTCCAGTTGCTAGATTTCCGGCATATAGTGAATCAGTTCTAATCACTACAGAGGAGTCATCGCCTTTTACTAGAAGCCATCTCAAGGCTTCAGCAAAGCCCGATAGTTCAGCAGTATTATTCGAACCTACTTCGGCTCCCAGGTAGTTTTCACTTCCTTCGCTAGTAACAACAACCCCGGACATTTCTTCGGCAATTTCACCAGTGCCTTTGCCAAGTCCATTATCGCCTTTTACAATAACAAGTCCCCAAGCGGCAGGGGTATCTTCGTTGACATTTTGATTTACTAAGCAGGAACCATCGACATAAAGACTGATCATTTCTGCCCGATTCAATATTCTCACTCGCCAATTTCAGCCCTATATCCGCTAGCATCCATCAGTGAAGAGAGTCCGCTAGTATCATCCAGTTTCATCTTAATAATCCAGCCATCTCCGTAAGGGCTTGTGTTCATCAACTCAGGGGAATCATCGAGATTATCATTTACAGCAGTGATTTCTCCAGCGAGAGGGGCAAAAATAGGTGAAGCGGATTTGACAGATTCAACAATTGCGAACTCATCCATTTCACCCATTACTTGGCCAACATCTGGTAATTCGATATATACGATGTCGGTTAATGCATGTTGAGCATGGTCTGTAATTCCGATGGTAATTTCATCACCATCAACTTTAATCCATTCGTGTTCTTTAGTATAGTACAAGTCTTCTGGAATCTCACTCATAATAGCATCTCCTAAATATTCCCAATGTTAGGTCATTGATGAATGTTCGTAATTGAGTTTAACAAATTATTCTTGTTCTGAACTTATTTCCATTTCCAAAACTTGGGTTTCTAATTCAGCCCAAGCATTACCGACAGCTGAATCATTCTCTATTTCTTGCATCTCGTTTTGTATTCTCTCGGCCATCTGACCTTCATCTTCATCAGGGAAGTAGGATTTTAGATAATTGTGATTTTGTTTCAGTAATCTAGCAGATACTAAACAAATTAGAGAGAACAACAAGAATATATGGCCGAATCCAAGTACAGAAATCTCCATTCTACCTTGTATTAATCCAAACCCACATGCTAGAATTAAACCAAAACCAGTCCCATAAAGTAGACGTGATGCGGCTTTGGCTGGTTCGTCCATAATAGGTCCAACCTATACTAGTGCATGAAACCAACGCAAATCAGTAGGTTTCTCTCATTAATTTATGAATCTTGTATGGAAGTAGCGCTCTATTTACAGGAGTCACTTCCAAAATTCTACCATCATCTCTTCTTCGAATATCTTGTAAAAGTGGGTGTCGACTTTTCTTGTGTAGTGTCAGTAGCGTTGGCTTGTCCACTTGCAAAGCACTTCTAACACAGTTTACGAAATTTTCACTTTCAACAGAAAATTTGCCGATTTCGTCTATTACTAGAACTTCACACTCTTCTTTAGCATAGTTAATCGCTGGAATAGCAACTTCTTCTAGAGCCTTAAGGTCTAGGCCATATCCTAGTACTCTCAAACGTGAGTCAAAGGTTTTGTGAGCTATTACACCTTCTTCCTCAGTGATAATGTTAATCACTTTGTATCCTAGCCTTTCGCCATTTTCCAGAATAGGTTCAGTTCGCAAACCGCCAACAATTGGCTTTCCAGAAGGATTTCCTCTAATGTTGATTTCTCGTGTGCGCTCGTCAACCAACATTTCGAGAACTTTTTCCATCACGGCCGATTTACCGCTTCTTGGTAAACCAGTTATGCCTATCTTTGGATGTATTCCCATATTAATCAACCTTGACTACGCAGTAGCCAGTGGCTTATCAGTAATAAACAATGTTGTTGACAATTTCCATAACCAGATTTTCCAAAAAGTTCACAGAAAGACCGAAAAAAGACTGAAAACCAACATCATTTGCCGGAATAAGGCATTGTACAAATTAAAGTGAAAGAATTGATTCACATTCATTATACAAATTCAATGTATGTTCTACCCACTCAAATAGTTTAGACATTGTTTCTTTTTCCACTCCAGCCTTTTTAGCAATCGCAGATAATATCCGTAATTCTTTCTTGTCATATTCACCGTCAACCGCAGATAGTAGCGCGCCGTCTCTCAGCGCGAGTTTTAACGCAGTTTCAGATAGAACACTGACGGTTTTATCAAATTCAGGAGGATTATTCAACATATTTCGTATATCCACTCTCATTTCAGGATGTAGCATACATGAGCCCATCAGTGATTCAATCATCATTAATTCTTCTTGAACTAATTCGCCATCTATTGAGGCTATTATGACCATCAATTCTGCATGGGCCTTTCGCTCTTCTAAATTCAATTGATTTAGCGAACTGGGAAACAATGGTTTCACTCCGCAAGGTCATTTAGCAAATCATAACCGCTTTGCATCCATGAATAACCTTCTACAGTCCAATTTAGTAGTCTTTCAAGAGAATCCTCTGATAGACCTAGGTGGGCGATAATTTCTTTCAAAACTTCACGCTCGTCATCGTCTACTTCACCATCAGCAGCAGCCATCAGTACAGCATCACGTAGCGCTAATCGACCGGCTTCATCACTTAGTCCAGCAAGACATTCGTCTAGTGAAGGTGGAGATTTCAGTGCCTCTCTAATCATCGACCGTTGATTTGGCGATAAAAGGGCGGTTCCAAGACGTTGTTCAAACATAGCCATTTCATCTACAGTCAATTCATTGTCAACTCTGGCCATAAACGCTAGAAGGCGAGCATAAGAAAAACGCTCTTCGCGAGATAACTTGTGGATAGTGTCGGGCAACATGAATCGAGCGTACAGTTCATCACCAATGAACTTCACGCTATTTTTGATAATTAAATAGCGATATTTGGAGTAATAATTCCAAGCCAAGAATTATTCTTCTTCATCGGTATATCCAAACACAAACCATCTCATTGCAGCCCATGTGAATATTCCCCATACACACATATTAATCAGGAATATCAATCTAATAGGTAAATCAGAAATCACCAACAATGAATCATAACTTAGAGTTGAGAGCACTAAACCAAAGGAATAGACAGACATTGCCCGAAGCAAAGTTTGCTTGATATCTCTTCTACCATCAAATGTAAACCATCTATGTACAAAATGAGCAATTGTACTAGAAAAAACCCAAGACATAGTCCAGATAAACGTCTCTCCAATAAGATCAATTAATGGAGTAACTCTGAAAATTTCCCAAGAAATCCAGAAAATTAGAGTGTTGACGCCACCTGCTGTAGCAAATCTTTGAATTGTACCCCGAGGAAACGCTTCTTTGATTTTTTTATTTTTCAAGAATAAGCCACCCTATTTTAGTCATCTAATGCGACAATATCGCTTGGTTTACCAGTTAGGATATTTCTTAGCGCTGAGTTATCCTTTTGAATCGCATCAAGAATTTCATATTTACAACCCAATTGCTCTGCTAAAACTCCTAGAGCCATGAAATCTTTAGGTAAGCACTTACCACCAAAACCACGCTTTAACCCATGAAGTGGTTCAAGATGGGAATCACCAATTGTTTGAGTCTGTGGCATAGTAATAATTTCTCTAATCTTGTTCCAATCTCCACCAAGATGTTGGCATATGTCATACATTTGGTTAGCGAAAATAACCTTCATTGCATTAAATGAATTCTTGGTATATTTCACTAATTCAGCTTCAGTAGGGGTGACTTGAAATAGATTGTCAGTTTTTATTACCCCCGCTTCTTTGTGTTGTTGAAATACTCTATCTGCGACCTCTTTGTGATGCGTTCCACAAACCAATAGGTCCTGATTAGCAAAGTCTTCTAAACTCCTTCTTTCCACTAAAAACTCTGGAGAATGTGCAATTTTCAAGTGTGAATATTTTTCATGAAATTTTTGCGTAGTCCCTGGTATCACAGTACTTTTGATTACGGCTGTAAAGCCATCAGGCAGAGAATCTAATATTTCTTCAACAATTTTCGTATCACAAGCCCCAGTTTCAGGATGCGGAGGCGTTGGTACTGCTATGTAAGCAAAATCCACATTGTCGATAACTATCGAGATATCAGTACCTCTTGACGGGTCGTGAATAAATAATTCATGGTGGTCTGCAAAACAATGTTCGATAGCTCCACCGACCATTCCAGCGCCGATAATTCCCACTTTCATATTTTGAGGCAAGAAGGCATGATGTATGGTGATTTCTATTATTCAATAAACGGGTTTGGGTTTAGTTTACCTTCTTAATTCAATCATCATCAGAATATAATTCCTTTACTGCTCCATCTTTGGCATTACGTTCGAACCATTCTGTTTTAACTAAATCTCCAAGTTTATCAACACCAGCTTCGATTAAATCTTTATCTTTTGATTCAGATTCAATCCATCTTTTTCCAGAAATCTCGGCATATTTTTCATTTGCCTCTTGTATCAAAGACTCTCCTACAGTTATTTCTTCTAAAATATCATCATAATCCTTATTTTTCATTGCATCAATACGCTGATTGTCTTTGTTCAATGATTTTGAAAACACTCCACTAGTAGGTCCTTTATCGTCGAAACCTCTTGAACGACGATGTTTCTTGTTGGTGAAAGCAGCCTCTATTTTTTCGAATTCTCCTTTTTTGTATAGCGCTATTGTATTCTGGAATTCTGCAAAATCACGCTCTAAGTCGATTTCAAACTTTTTTGCGAAGTCTCTCACTTCGATATTCTTTTTATTCTGAATCAATGTATAATTTAGGCCAAGAAGTACCATCAGTGCGAGTATGGTTATGATTCTAAAATTCAATTCTATGAAGTAGAAAAGAGCGAGTAAACTACAACCGATAATTAGGATACTAGTAATCAATAATGTCATGTTAAGGCGGTATATTCGATTGATGAATCGATCATATTCCGAACTATAATCCATATTCTCAGCCTTTATTGATTATTGAATTTAGAGTTACTTCGAGATCTTCCTTGTGTAAACTTTCTTCATTCCATCGTAGTGATTTAATTGCAGTAATTTCGCTAGCCTTAATCGAATTGCTCATTCTATCAAAAGCAAACTGTATCAGTAATCCCATCAAAAGCAAGGCTGCTAGACCGAAATGCCAAGAAGTGAAATACCCAATAAGAACTGATACTATTATGGCCTGTACAATTGCAAAGATTCCGCGGAATAACATTCTTTTCTTTGATTTGATAGTATCTAGTAATCGTTGAGCGGCTTGTTTGCGAGTCATCGTCATAACAAATCCTCAGCATAGTGTAGAAAAATTCAAATTAAAATGAAACAATCATCATCGATTTCAACGATTGAACCATTCATCAGCAAGTGTTCTAGTGCTTCATCTATCTCTTCGTATGACACTCCTCTTGAATCCATCTCAGAGACAATTTTTCCTAGTGTGGCAACCGGTTCTCCTTTTGCAATTTCTGACTCGATAGTCATCAATAGTAATTGACAAGCAACAGCCAAGAGCGGGTCGTCTCCTTGACTATCTGGCAGTAATTCAAGGAAGGTGTTTACAGGATGAGATTCGGATAGACCAGACTCTTCGCTATCTACTGCTCTAGCGCCAAGCCCTAGCATGGATTTGTCATAATCTAGGTCGAAGCAGTCAAACAAATTTCGTTGTCCAGAATCGATCAGTTCTGCAGTACTGGGGTTGAGTCTTTTCGCTATATCTTCCAATCGTTTTAATCGTTGTTCAGATATCTTCTTTTCACGAGCGATGTCAGAAGAAATCAATTCCATTGCCATTGTAGCTTGTTGTTTTAACCAAGCCTCTAAGGTCCACATTGGGTCTAAGCCACTCATTACTCCACAGAGCCTTTGAATCTCCTCGGGCATTGAATCGATATGAAGTGGCTCATCTCTCATACATATGTTTGATTGGTGACAGCCTATGAAGACTCGGTTTGTATTAAGTCAAAAAAGAGTTTTATCAAGGTTTAGAAATTAGTTTTTCAAATCAACTTTGAGTTCTATTTTTCCATTCTTGTTCAAACTGGGCCCACATCTCTTGTTCGAGTTGTACACGTATTTGAGCTTCCATTTGGGGTTGTAATTCAATAATCAATTGTTCTTGAATTTCATATGCCATTGTTTGCCTTACATGAGCCTCTGTGGCACGTATTAATTCTTCCCGTTCCCGTTCAAGCAACTCAGGAGAACTGCCGTTATTTTCATTTTTATTTCTATTTATTTCTGCTTGTACTACGCGCTCGATTTCACTCATTAACCTCTTGACAACAGCTAATTCCCATTCCTCTCTAGCGCTCGGCGTCAACATACGCGATGCTTCATTTTTCAAAGTCTGAACAATACGAGCCCGAACCGGGTTTCCAATCTCAAAGTCATGTGCTCCCGAGACAAAGCCAACTAGAGCATCTAACCACTCCTCTTCCTCAAGTTCATGGCCACAACCAGGGCAGGATATTTCAAAGGAATCAACTGCGAGTAGATTTTCTTCTATGATGGCTTCTTTCTTACCAGCTCTACGTTGTGGGGCTGGAGTTTCATCTAAATCAAATGAAATACTGGTGCCAAAAGTGCCTTTTTTTGGGTTTATTTCAGGTTCACGGACCATCTTCTTCATATCTCACCTATTTTGGTGAGATAAAAGTTTTACGCCGACAATAATTATTTTTTCACTTTTAGATAATTTAACTAGACAATTCAACAAGTGATTGATTAATGTGTTTTAGTGTAAGACGTAAATTATTATCATTGTCAAACGGTAACTGTAAAACTTCTTCTGGATCTTCAAACATCGAGACTAGGTTTTTCGCTACACGTGTAATCTCATCAACAATAGTGATGCTTCCCATCTTTGCAGACCTTGAAAGCGGATTAAGGTCTACAACAATTACAGTTTTACCCATTGCAACTAATGCTTCGCATCTGTCTCCATCTTCTAAGGGAACCAGAATTACATCGCTTAGGAAAATTCCATTGTGACAACATTTGGCTCTAGGTCCTTCAAGCCCAGGTATTCGTGCATCAGGTGAAGCTCCGAGAATCTCCACATTCAAACCAAATTTTTGTTTGACCTCTTCGAGATGATTCAGCAATACTGACATCCTTTCTGGGGTTCGATAAAAAATATTAACTTCTATTGGACAATCAAGAAGAGAGGCAAGTTTCATCAACTCTTCTCCAGCAAGTGCGGTTGTATTACCATTGACACTTATCACTGGATTATTAGCTATCTTTAACCGGTACAGGGCATGCTTTGTTGCAGTCATTGCGGTTTCGATAGTCTTCTCTCCAATCAGATAGTCGTAAGCTTCTCCTCTTCCATGTGCGATTAGCGCGCTTTCAGCCAACATTCCCTTTTGTGCAGCACTTTCCAAAAGATGCCTTTTCAGTAAGGAATCATATCTTGGATGGCTCGGGTCAGCGGCGAAATCTTCCATATTTATTCACCCGGCTAATTTAGTAGCATAGAGAGGTCTAGAGGGGCAACCCCTCGATTTAGGGCACTTGTTGAAAGAACATCTAGTCCACATTCATACCAATCGGTAAGGCTCTCAAAGATAATCCCTCCACTGGCTTCAAGAATTACACTTTCCCTTAATCCCATATCTACTATTTGAGAGGCTACATCGTTACTTCTTTCAGGGCCAAAATTATCTAACATTATGACTAGTTTTGGTTTATCTTCAATTTCTAGTTGATTCCAAATTGCAGCAGCAGTAATTGCTTCTTTTTCTTCTCGAACTTCAATTTCCAGAAATGCTCCAATCTCGGAGAGTTCAATATTTTGTAGATAGTTGGCGATTCTGGAACTATGGTCATCTAATTCAGGCATCATAGTGGCAAGGTCATTTTCCTTTATCATTTTAGCATCGTATTTGTTTAATCGGTGAGTAAACCCTCCACCCATATGAACGGCCCACTTATCCAATAGGCCCCATACAGTTTTTCTTGTACAGGCAATTTGCCCTTTAGCCAATGAAGTCCAACGTTTTGTTTCTGTAGCGATCCCTGAAAGTTGCCCTAAAATATTGAGGATACTTCTTTCAACTCCTAATAATGTCTCTCTATCGCCATTTAATTCCGCGATTTCTTCACCTAATGATACCTTTTTTCCGTCGGTTGCAAACCAAGAGATTTGAATCGATGGAGCCCAAATTTGAATGAGATGGTCCACCATTGATGTACCAATTATCAAACCATCACCTTTTGCGATAATTTTTGCACTAGTCTTGTCGCTACCACCCATGAAAGGCATTTCAATACCATCATCAACCAGTATTGTACTAATCCATCTGTCCATGCTGGACAATAACATTCGGCTCGGGCCTTCCTCAGCGGTCCACAATAAGTGGCCACGGTCATGTGGCAATTGGTTACTAGCCGCCATGATTGATGCTAAGAGTTCTCCATCTTCAAATCCCCTATCATTGGAAATCTCTGATTTTCTTTATATTTCACACATATTCATCATAGTATTCATGCATCTAATCGGTTTGCCTATGTATGGGAAGGATATGTCAGATACACTGATTGGCGGACATATTACTCTACTTTTTACCGTTGAAAAAGATGGTCGTTTATTGAGAAATCAAGGTAGTAGGGGGGCTGGTTTCAATGTTGAGCATGGCGTAAGAGCCACAGTTTCTCAAATTAAAAATCATAATAATGGCCAAGAAATCATTCTTTCAGCCGGCTCTTCTTTGGATAAGAAAATAGATTCTAAGAATGGAAAAATCGAGGTAAGTGTATTTGACATGCACGGTCAAGAGATGGTAGATTCAACCGCTATCTACATTGATTTGGTGGAAGAACTTAGGCATGCTAAATTGTTGAAAAATAATAATTCATATTCCATCATAGTGAACTTAGATCTCCCTACAAGCCAAGGTTTTGGTATGTCTGCAGCTGGTCTTGTAGCAGTTGCTTATGCTTTTAGAGAATTAACTGGAAAGGGTCTTGCTGGACAATATCTACGATTATGTCACCGAATAGAAAGAATGCATGGTTCTGGTTTAGGCGACGTTTTAGGAATCTCAGCAGGCGGTGTTGAAATTAGACTTCAAGCCGGAGCGCCAGGTGCTTCGGGGCGGGCATTAGGATTTGCTTGCCCACAGCAGATTCTATTGGTTTGGCAACCTTCTGAGAAACGCCACACTTCGAAGTATATCGACGATGCAGAATGGCAAAATAAAATCACCCTTGCAGGGCAAAGAGCAGTAAACAATCTCAAAAGTGAGTCATGGGGACATTCGCAATGGAATGAAATTTTGAAACAGTCTAGGATTTTTGCTCAGGAATCAGATTTACTTGATGAGCCAGAAAGAAAGCATTTGCTCAGTACGGTTAGAGACATAGTTAGAGAACTCGAATTACAAACCAAAGTCAGTATTAGGCTTTGTATGCTGGGCGTTTCATTAGCAATATTACCCAGAGAATTATCAAAACCTTTGAAGAAAGAAGAGCTAGAATTAATCTCTAAACAATTAGATTCACTCGATATAGGTTCAAAGATGACTAAGATTTCATGATGAATCTATGTTTAAACGAGATACATCTAGTGTGTCAGCATCCAATAATGTGCAGCCAGGAATGAATAAATTTTCACTAAATCCATGTCGATAAACGATTGCTCCACTACCCCATTCTTCGATATAGCGATTCATTTGCTTGACCATTTTCTTACGTTGGAAATCAACATCAGCACCATAGAAGTGCTTTGCATCAATCCAAGCAATCGGCTTTCCATTAATTTCAACATGGTCGAGTAATAATATGTCGGGAGTTCTAACTGGCCTGCCGAGTTCTTTCTTTTGCTCAGTTACCATTTCTGGCTGTTTTCTAATTCTAACCCCCTTTGATTCGAACCAATCAGACAGAATGTCCTCGAATAAATCTGCACGAATATGGGTTTCAGTTTGGTCAACATTTGAAACTCGATCAGCTGCTTCAGCCATTTCAAATTCTTCACGTTCTCTTGTCGAAAGCTTACTTGGCGTACGTAATGATTCTTTTATTCTAGACTTAGACCATCTTTTCTCTGCTAGTATAACCCTAAAAATATTCATTGGCGGGAAATCAAATCTTTTTGACAAGTCTACTACATTCACCCCTTCATTGTATAATCTTAGTAATACCTTTGAGCGCGATTTTAGTCTGCCATGGCCATATACTGTTTTTTGTTGTAGAAGAGCAGAGCGCAAAGATAGGACTTGGTCTAGGGTCATATTTCTATCTTTGACAATCTCAGCAATTTCATCAACACGAGCATCATCGAGCCAGCCAAATTCACCCTTACGTATTACGACTTTTGCCATCTCAGCTTCCTCTTTTAGTGGCACTGGCGAAGTTGGCCATGAGAAAGAGAACTCGCGAGGAATAATTTTCTCTTCTGGAAAGCCCATCAAAGGAGGGGTAATGGTAAAGCGTTGCAATGCCTTTTCTTCCATTTCCTGGACTATCTTTTTATTTCGCTCGATACGATTTTGTTTGGGAGTAGTTCCATATGGTCTACTTTTGGAGTGATTTCTAGGTCCCCTGTTAGAATATTTCTTCTTCTTATCATTGCCCTTGGACGGAGATTTTCCTTGGTTACTTCTCTCTGCCACAATACGAGGTTATCGACGGCCCTCCATGAATACTACGATTGATTACTCTTCTTCATGCAACTTTTGAGCAATCGGTTTCATCTTAATAATGGCATTCTCTGCTAAGTCATTCAACCATTGTTTAGCAATTTGCTTAGCACTGTTGGCTACTTTTTTGCTAAATATTTTCGACCATTTACTAGTTTGCCACCAAGCAGCGATTTCTATTCCTCCCTCCTCTTGCGATAAGATAGTGATTTCAAGGGACAGAGATTTCAATGCATTACCACTTTTTTTACCGTTTGAGGTTTGACCAAGCCAGTTGAAACGAACCTCGGTGAATTCGGGGTCATTTCCTATACGAATTTTGGTTACTTCCCACATCTCTTCAATTAATTGCTGCCTTTCTAAACGATGTAAATCAAATCTACTTCCTTCTTTTAATTGCCCACGTTCTTCTGATAAGATACGCTGAGCAGTAGAATTCCACTGTGGCCAATTATCTAAATCCATCAAGTTAATTACTACATTACGCGATTGTTCGATACTCAGAATTTTCCGCCAAACGCCATTGGGGGGTTGCATAATTACACAACCATTTATCCATAGATTATCGCTGGACTAAGAGGCATTGCCGAGTTAATACGTCCAGATTCATCTAAACTGTCTTCGCTTGAAATAATCACTACTTCTTCTAGTCCAAGTTCCGCTCCCAAGAAATCTTTTCTCTGTGAAAGTAGTTCTAATTCATCCATAGAGCCTGAAATTAGTAATTTAGATTTATCATCCCACTTGAATATTTGAGGTAGCATTTTCTTGCCCCAAAATCCAAAAATTTCTCCAGAGTTTTCTAGTTCTGCTAGTTCAGAATCTTTTAATTTCGACATGAATGACTTAACATTTCCACCTTTGTTAACAAATTCGATTGCCATTACAGCAAGTTTCCTTTTCCACACTGGCGATATGGTGAGAGTAAGTTTTCTTGCAGGACCATCCAAGTGACGTTCAGCAATCGACTTGACTTTACGAGCATTTTCAAGAATATTTCTCATGACATATTCATCATCTAGTGCTGATTGTTCTTTTGTCGTAAGTTTTTCTAGAGGGGAATAAACAGTATTTGCGATAAGAGTATCATTTCCAATTCTCCTCCACCATTCTTCAGCCAAGTGAGGCGTCGATATCGAAAGGAGATGCGACCATACGGAGAGTAGTTGCTTTCCTAATTCGCCATTATTTCCGCCACGTCTTATGTACCAGTTCATGTCTTTGATAAGTTCATAATGGGATATTTCAACGGCCCTTCTCAAATCATAATTATCCATAGATGTTTGAAATTCCTCGACACGTTGCTTCATTCTTGCCTCTAGCCATAAGTCAATTTTACTCTCTTTGTCGCCCCAAGAAAGAATCTGATTTGGAATTGTTAAAAGTTGTAACATTACCCTATGATTGGCTTCTAAGGCTGTGTCCGACCAGTCCATGCCAGCAGTAGGATTTGCAGCAAATAAGATGAACAATCTAACGGTATCAGCACCGAACCTTTCAATCATATCTTCTGGTGAAACAGTATTTCCTAGGGACTTGCTCATCTTTGCAGAGCGCAATCCCAATTCTCCGTTACAATGCGGGCAAGGACTTCCCATGTGGTCGACAGAAAGGGTGATCGAACAGGTTTCACACCATGGCGCTTGCTTGTTGACCATTCCTTGACAGAGTAGTTCATTGAATGGCTCATCAATAGAATGTAGTCCGATGTCACGAAGAGCCTTGGTCCAGAATCGCGCATAGATCAGGTGCATCTGAGCATGTTCGATTCCACCACAGTAGAAATCAACATTCATCCAATGATTGACAATATCTTTCGAGAAACATTGAGAGTTATTTTGTGCATCAGTATAACGCATAAAGTACCATGAAGAATCAACAAAAGTATCCATTGTATCAGTTTCTCTTCTCGCCATAGAGCCACATTTAGGGCATTCCACATTGACAAATTCTTCACAACCAGCCAGTGGATTTCCTTCTCCAAAAGAGACATTTCTTGGTAGTTCGACAGGTAATTGTTCTTCAGGAACAGGTATTACTCCACATTCTTTACAGTGAATAACAGGTATTGGAGTCCCCCAATACCTCTGTCGTGAAACCAACCAAGGCCTAATTTTCCAATTGATTGTTTTATTTCCCTTTCCATCTTTTTCAAGAGCACTGATCACTGCAGCCTTGGCATCCTCTCCGTAAAGGCCATCATATCCTTCAATAGGGGAATTTACCATCCATCCCAGGTCAGTTTCTGCCTTTTTCATTTCTCCAGATGTTTGGTCGTTCTCTTTCATTACCAATGCACGCTTAATTTTGATACCATATTTGCTTGCGAAATCGAAATCCCTTTCATCATGGGCAGGAACAGCCATTACTGCACCAGTTCCATATGATGCAATCACAAAGTTACCAGTCCAAATAGGTATTTTTTCTCCGGTCAATGGGTGAATTGCATATTTCCCAAGCGGAGCGCCCTTTTTCTTATTCATGTTTTTGATTCTATCAAATTCAGTCATTACAGAAACTTCATCATATAATTCTCGCCATCCGGATTCGAATTCTGTTCCTTCAGCAAATGACTTTGAGAATTCATGCTCGGGTGCTAGAGTGATGAAAGTAGTTCCAAAAAGAGTATCAGGCCTGGTTGTGAATACTTTGATTTCTTCTCCTGAACCTTCTACAGTAAACATTATTTCAGCACCTTCAGAGCGACCAATCCAATCTTTTTGCATTGCAGTAACGTTTTCAGGGAAGTCGATGTCATCTAATCCATCCACTAATTGCTGAGCATATTTTGGAGTATCAAGGAACCATTGGTTCATTTCTTTTTGAATCACAGGTCCATTACATCTCCAGCATCTTCCGGCCTTTATTTGTTCATTGGCAAGAACAGTATTACAGTGTTCACACCAGTTTACAGGTGCAAATTCTTGGTATGCTAGTCCGTTTTCCATGAATTTGGTGAAAAACCATTGATTCCATTTGTAGTAATTAGGGTCATGGCTTTTTACCATTCTTGACCAATCATAAGAGAACCCCATTCGTTTAATTTGTCCAGTAATTGAAGCCATATTCCTTTCTGTGATGTCATAAGGATGTCCACCTTCTTTGATAGCAGCATTTTCCGCTGGCATTCCAAATGAATCAAATCCAACAGGGTACAATACATCATAACCCATCATTCTCTTATATCGGGCGACAGCATCACCAATGGAGTAATTTCTAACATGACCCATATGCATTTTCCCTGAAGGATATGGGTACATTTCCAAACAGTAAAAAGGCGGTTTATCGTCACTTATTTTAGCTTCAAAGATTTTTGACTCAGTCCATTTTTGTTGCCAATAGACTTCATCAACGGTCATATCTTCTTCAGTCAAAGTTACCAACGCCTATCTCCGAGATAATACCTCCACGAAACACCCCCCTTTCAATGACACTCTTGATGAGGGGGTAATCATTCACATAGTACATGGCCAAGAGAATCTCTGTACGGGCTCCCGCTAGAATTGATTTAGCAGGAGGCTGGACGGATGTTCCTAATTATTGTAATATCAAATCAGGCGAGGTTGTTAACATCGCAATCAATCATTATACTAAATGTGTAATGGATATCGATGATGAGAGAAAAATCAGCCTCTCATATTCAACTGACATGCCAACAGGTTCTGGATTAGGAACCTCTGGTTGTATGAATGTGAGTTTGATTAGCACAATATTAGGCTTAGATTACCAGCCAGAAGAAATCGCTGAATTGGCCTACCAATTTGAGGCTCTTCTCGGTAATAAAGGTGGTAGGCAAGACCAATGGGCTAGCGCAGTTGGAGGAATTAGCCATCTAACATTCAAAGGGGAGAAAGTCGAACAAAGAGCATTGAACCCTTCTAGCGAATTTACTTCTTGGTTGGAAGACAGACTATTACTCTTCAATAGTAAAATTACACATGTTTCGGGCGATTTGCACAATGGCATATGGCAAAAATTCCATCAAGGGGATGAGAATATAGTTGGCGCACTTGATGAATTACGAGATGCAGGATTAGCAATGGCTAGAGCCATCGAAAATGAATCTAAAGATGGAGTCATAAATTCGTTGAAACATGTCATGAACGGCGTAGATTCACTTGGTTTAGAATTCCATGAACCTTTCAGAGCTAACATTCAACCACATGTCTCATCAGGAGATATTGTTGCATGGAAGGCCATGGGTGCTGGTGGCGGAGGGGTAGTAGGAGTTTTATTGTCCGAAGATAGCCTTCGAAATAAAGTGATAGAAGATTTACAATCTAAAAATTGGACACATATTGAATGGAAAATAGACTCAATAGGGCTCAATAGAGAAGAAATCAATCTTTGAAGTCAGCATCAGTTTCTAGAAGGAATAATGCTTCTTTTGTCAACTTATACCGATTTTTAATTCCCATTTTTCTCTTCTCAACAAGACCGAATTTCTGTAGTGTTCTCAAGTGGTGAGATATGAGTTGTTGGCTCTTTTCTAATTTGATAGCAAGTTCCGCTTGAGTAGGGAATTCTCCATATTGATGTTCATTATCTAGTATACTCAGTATCTTACCTTGGAGACTGTTTGGATCAGGAGATAGTGGCGGTATTGGTAGTTCATCTGGATTCATGCCGGGATAAAGAGAATTATTCAAGGGGTAATATCTAACCAATCTGCCATCTCTTAAGCGCCAGATTAACTCCTGTTGTTCTAGTAGTCTTAAGTGATGTGTTATCTGCCCATTGCTCATACCTAATGCGGCCATTAAGGCTCTGAAATGACACCCTGGATTGGCAGTCAAATATCCCATTAGACGACCTCTTTGAAACCGTCCATCAGTTGTCTCCTGCGTCTTACCAATTAGCCCCAATAGCCAGAGACCTGCAGCAGTTGTTGGGATTCTCAAAGATTCGGTATTAATAACAAAGAGACTTAGAATCGCGAACATTGAAGTTGTTGAGACCACAACTACCGTGACCTTTGCAATTTCTTCAGGGGTGATTTCTTCAATTATTGTCGGCTCATCTTCAATTCCAACAACTTGTTCCTCAATAACAATTTTTTCTTCACTGTATACAGAATGAACTTCAATTCCTACTAACTCAAACTGTGTCTGACAGATTTCATCAAAAGACGAACTTTCTGAAACTAAGTAATCACCCTTCCAATTATTCTGTGGTTTCCATGATGGTAATTCCTTTGCATCAACAAGTAAGTATGATCCATCATTGTTGGAAATCATCCAACAGTCATTTTGCCCTGTTCCAATATTTGTCCACTGTCCTTCAATTTGCCATTTTTGAACCTTAAAAACCTCTTTTGTATAATCATAATTATGTGTGAAAGAGTGGCTCTTAGAACCTTCACCTTCAAGAGTATGCTCCATTAACAATATTAAATCGATAGATTCTATGTTTGTCATTTGAGGGATAATGATATTGGATTCAAAGTATAAGTTCATAATTTCTCCATTATCATCAATTGGTAAGTTGAAGTAATTACCCGATTTGTAGTCACACGAATTAAATATTGATTCTTCAAATTCTATTGAGTCATCGATGGCAGTAAGAGATATGAAAGCTAGGCATTGTTCATTTATCTTGACGATAGAATTAGTAGGAGAAAGCATGATAGAGGAAGCAATTTCTTCATCGTTGATGACATATTCGCTTTCAAAACCGATAATTTCTTCTGAGCATCCTGGGTTTCTGTAGGATTCTGAATAATCAAACTGGTCAACAATAGTAACAGAGTACTGTGGTATCTCTAAGATTATATTGTAAGTTCCAGAATCTACATAGCAGTTATTTTGGTCTTCTAAATACCATTCAGGCAAATCAAAAGTTAGTATTTCATCAGATTCTAGAGTATGTGAGGTTTGGAAATCCTGACATGAATTTTGTTCCGTCGTATCATAGATTAATTCCGATAAATCATTAACAATATACATCTCAAATATACAGGAATTTGAGAATGTTAGTTCTACGGGTTGTTGATTAATATTTTTCAAGTTCAGTGAATATGATAAGTATGAGATATGGTCACTTTCAATTCCAATATTTTTATTGGAAGTTATCAATATATCATCGCTTAACTGTTCGTAATCCGAAACGAATAAATCATCAGTTTGAATAACTAATTCCTTTGTTAATTCGCCACCCGAAGTCTTCACAGTGACTAAGTTTTCACCCTCAAGTAGTTCACCTCTCTCGATAAATATACCATCGAGGTAAGAATTCTCATATGCGTGCAGAATTAAGTTTCCACCATAACATGAGTTTAACATCCTTTCCAGTCCATTGAATGAGTAAATAAGTTTACAAGACTCTTGAGTAGGTAGTATAATATCCGAGTCGGTCGGATTTGATAGAGTTATACCGATTAAATGGTGTCCTTCTTTGTCATCAGAATTTCCTACAGAGGTCAAATCCAATTCGAGTTCTAGATTTGAATCAAAAGTGATACTTTGTTGGAAGTAAATATTTTGATCTACTCTTAAATTTGTTTTACTGTGGATTAGAGTTACTACATATGTCCCCGAGGGCACTAACTCTCCATTAGAATCGGTAAAATCCCATTGCCAGTTTTGGAAAATTATTGTTTCCATAGGTTCTATTATCAGTTGCTGTTCTTGTTCACGACAATTTACTGAGTTCTCATATATACTGTTCATTTTATCATCTTTGACAATAAAATAAGTGCCACATGAAGGGTCATTGGAGATCGATATTTGGTCTCCATAATTAGTCAATATTGGGTTTATGTCTATCACTTCACCAATTTCATACCACAATTCAAATTGATTATCAAATTCGAGACTTAAATCCTCTAAATCAATTCCTTCTTGAGCAGTAGTATATGGGATGGCAGAGAGGATAAACAGGCCACAAACAAGACCTATCAAGACGCGTGAAGCCTCCGCCATGAGTGTGAGATAATGTCATCACTTGAAAGGTCAGCGGTACATAAATTATGTAAAATATTAGATAAACGTACTTTATAGATAGATTTAGAGTCCTAAATCTTCTAAGTTTATCATAGTTGGAATCGCAGCATCTTGCTCGGCTTTTTGTTGTAATTCATACTGTTTCCATTGTGGAGTTTCAGTTGTAATAGGTTCAATCCAACCCAGAGATTTTGCTTCCTCTAATTGACCACTTGCCACATAATGGTCAATCCAAGCCAATCGACGTTCTTCTTCTTCTGAGAAAGCCATGTCCATCATATTTTCTTCAGCCTTTACTCTCATTAGTTTCTTCTTACCAGCGGCCTTTGCGAACTGAGCCACTATGATTATAGAGAGCAAGAATACGATTACCCCCGACATAATGATTAGCGTTTGACTACCAGAAGTTGAGCCTGATTGACTCGAATCCTCCGAAGAATCATCTTGATTCGGATTTGATTTGATGTTACAAACTACTGATCCAGTCCTACCTTCAGATACTTCAGGATCCCAGGGACAAGGGTCAATTGTATCTGACGCACCATCTCCATCAGAGTCGATACAACCCCACTGGCCGTTGGAAGTTGTCTTCCTCGATGTGCCAGCGACATCAGGGCAATCATCTGGTTGATAAGCGCCCAAGGAGAAATTATCTCCAAAGCCATCGCCATCAATATCACTCCATTGTGATGGCTCTAATATGAAAAAGTCAGGTTTGAAGTAGCCGCTTGCATTATCTCCAAAACCATCTCCATCGGTATCATTCCATTGTTCACTTTCTTCAGGGAAAGCATCACCGAATTGTTCTCTAAGAGTGATTATACGAGTTTGGTCTTGCTCGTCTACTATAGTATAATTTGTCCAGTAGTAATTATCTCCGTACCCATCACCATCTTGGTCAGTCCATTGATTTTCGTCATTAGGAAATACATCATCAACATCAGCCCAGCCGTCGCCATCCAAGTCAGGACAACCGAATCTATTCATCTCCAGTGACTTTCCATATTCAGTTAGACAATCATCGCCTCCTGGCCGGTCTACTTCATCACCATACCCATCGCCGTCTTGGTCAGACCATTGCAGTGGGTTTTCTGGAAAAGCGTCATCAGGGTCAACAAATCCATCACCATCAGTATCAGGGCAACCTCTAGTTGTAGGGTTTGGCGAAGAACCTGCACGAGAGGGGCACATATCGCCATTTACTGCGCCAGTTTGATTATTGTCTCCAAAACCATCACCGTCAATATCACTCCATTGAGTCGGCTCAAATTGGAACGCATCACCATTATTACCGGCCGAATTATCTCCATATCCATCGCCATCAGTATCTCTGCATTGAGTTGGGTCGTCAGGGAAAATATCGGGATTATTTCCATTTTGGTTATCTCCGCCACAATCTAGAGAATCTCCGTCTCTATTTTCCCATTGTGTACTATCATTTGGGAAAGGGTCTCCTTGATTTGAATACCCATCACCATCCGAGTCGAGGCATCCTAATCTATCGATCGACGAAGTACCAAATTCATTTGGACATTCATCAGGATTATTTCCAGTTAGATTCTCTCCATATCCATCTTGGTCTTTATCACACCACTGTGTTGGGTCTAATGGTAATCCGTCAGCTTGGCAATAACCGCTGGCATCAACCGCGCCCCAATTTGCAGTCGGGTCAGACCACCCATCTCCATCACTATCAATACATCCAAATCTATCATATTTTGAATCACCAAAGGTCATAATGCATCCGTCACCAACATCACTCTGCGGATTATCTCCGTACCAGTCGCCGTCACTATCAATCCATTGAGTTCTATCCAAAGGAAACGCATCCACTTCTGTTGCCATGTTAATCAAATCTCCCGGCCACAAACTTGGTCTAATTTCAGTCCAACTCGAGTTTGCGAAATTATCGCCATATCCGTCGCCATCGGTATCATTCCATTGTGTTGGATTATTTGGGTAAGCATCTCCTCTTTGATTAAGATGGAAGAAGTTCTGGTCTTCATCAAAAAAGTAATTGTCTCCATGACCATCACCATCACTATCAATCCACTGCTCGATATCATTAGGAGCCCAATCACCTCCATCAGACCATCCGTCACCATCCCCATCAGGGCATCCGAAGCGGTCTTGTGTTGAACTTCCAGCATCAAGCGGGCACTCATCGGGTTGTAATGCTGGAGCAGGATTATCTCCATATCCATCGTTATCGGTATCATTCCATTGGGTTCCATCAGTAGGGAATGCATCTACAACACCGTCTCCTTGATCTGAAGTATTATACCCATCATTATCTTCATCGATATCAGCAATCCAATAGTGTATGCCTTCATCATTTCGACCATATGCAGTCACTAGTTTCATACCATCTGAACTCCAACTTAATCCATTCACTTGTCCACAGTTATTACCACCACAACCATTTGGTGAAGGGGCTCCAAAGAAATCAACTTGGGCGCCAGAATCAGTGTAGAATATTTTGACTGAGCCACCGTCTCCCTGATAGTAAGAATGGCCATTTGCAACCTGTCTACTATCGGCTGAGAAATCTGCAGATAAACAAGAAGAAGTAGTTGTTTTTTCCCATATACGATTTACTCCCGAAGAAGTGAACTCATACATGTCAAAACTAGCACTACCTCCTTCCCATCCACCGCACATCGAAATATAATTTCCATCCGGTGACCAATCGATGTCATTTATCTGATTTGGTGGGCTAGTGACAGTGAAAACCGTAGCCCTTGATGAGACATTGACGATGAAGAAATCTCCATTTCCAGCCACTGCAATAAGGGAGCCATCTGGGGAAAAGGTTGAGGAGTAAAAACGGTCTTCTCCGTTAGGATTAATTCCGTTACCTAGCTGCAGGCCATCGGACACTTTGATCAAAAGTACTTGTCCATTTGTACCTCCATTGCCAGACCGAGTAATAGATACCGCAACCAGGCTACTATCTGGCGAAAATTCAACATCATTGACAAAGTCTCCACCTCCAACATCGACGCTTATTGAACCATGAACCGACGAAATGTTTGAAGTGTAGTAAATGTTTATTGTATCATCATCAAGGCCTGCTGCAACATAGTTTCCATCCGGAGAGTATGCTACAGAAGTGACTTCTCCGTTGCCTATGGCTTGTACAGATTTCAGGTTTACAAATGAGGTGGCATTCCAAATTCGCACCCATCCATTTTCATCACCAGTGACGATATTGACCCCGTCTGATGAGAAGTCAACATCATTGTAATCTTGGCTTGAAGTAATTGAGAATTCAAGCTGAAAATTGGGATTGCTAGCAGCCCATCCATCATTGAAATCAGAGGTTCCATCGTTATCTCTATCTGGGCAACCATCCCTGTCTACCGAAGAGGTTCCATATGCGAATGGACAATCATCAGAAGAGTCAGAAACTCCATCGCCATCCGAGTCGGCAGAGACAAAGGTCGATATAGCCATCAAAAAGAATAGTCCAGCGACAAAAACGCTCGACCATCTAGATGACACTATTGGCGGTATGAAGAACATTAAAAGGTGTTATGGTTGGTTTGTGTAAACAAAAGGCAACCCCTGTAATAGCAATGGCTTAGATGTAGTAATAATTCGCATTCATGTGAGCGCAGGCATCCCGAAGGTCAATATCGCGGTACAAGACCGCGTATTGCTCCACTTATTCGAAAATGATGAGCAAGCTGACCGCTACCTAGCAGAAGTGGCTTTGACCAGGCCAGGAATAGCCGAATCCTGTGCGTTACACCCTCCTAATGTAAGTAGAACAATGAGAGATTTACTGAAGAAACAATACGTGTCTGAACATACTAGAAATATTCGTGGTGAAGAAAGACGACAAAAAACATGGCAACTCACAGATGAGGGCCGTACAGAAGCGTTGCACAAACACAAATCACTTGGTAAAAATAAGGTAGTTTTGAGGGATGAAGGTGGCGAATTACTTGAAGTCGAAGCACTAGAAGCCGCTGAAAGATTAGCGACAGACATTTCTTTGTTACAGATTTTAATGCATGCTCAACATGAAGGAGTTTTGACTTATGGTGATATTAGGTTTGGTAAGATTAAACATTCAAAACAAGAGGAGATAGCTCCCCCAGGGCGATTGACAGCATTAACAGGTGTACATTCGACCTACAATAACCAACCTCCAAACACTAGGCCAGTACACGGGCGCAAAGAGCAGATTGATGATTTGAAATCTTGGTTTTCAAGTCGTAAACCTTGCGCTGTTGTCCATGGGATTGCGGGTATTGGCAAATCTACCTTAGTCGCTCATTGGCTCAAACAAAATTTAGAAATAAACCCTGGACTTTCAATTTGTTGGTATCCCTGTCAACCATGGGACCGAGCATTAGGAATTGCTACCAGTTTACTTCATCGATTTGGTATAGATGAATCTCATGACCCCTACAATTTAATCGAAACTTTACCTCTACAACCAGCAGGGAAAATCGATGTAGATAATTGGAGAAGAAGACTTACAGCATACCTAACTGATGCTGATACAATACGTGAGCGTTTCAAAGATGATTCAGGAGGACCCCCTCCTTATTGGCTAATCATCTTAGACGATGTACATCACATAGAATCTGAAGCGAAGGATTTACTCGGAGCATTATTACAAATATCCACTAAAACTCCATTGAGATTATTACTTATTTCTAGAACAAAGCCAACAATTTATGATAGAAGAGATGTACATACAAGAGGCATAGTCACAGAATTATCTTTGCAGGGTTTGACAAAACCTGAAATTAAAAATTGGTTGAAGAATTTTGATTCTGGTGATAAATACGAAGTTGAGCAAGTTCATGAGAAAACTGGTGGACATCCATTGGCATTGGAACTTTTCGAATTATATGGGCAAGAAACGCATGTAGATTGGCTACAATTTCTCGATGATGAAATCATTTTACGTTTGCCAGAATTAGAGCGTAAGTTATTGTTAGAACTTGCTAAATCGGATGCTCCGTTGAATTGGAATAAATTGGCTGATTCGGTAGGCTGGAAAGGTAATCCACCCAAAGATTTGATTCAACACGGTCTATTGTTAGAATTAGAAGACGGCATGTGGTTGCACGAAGCCTTGAAGGAAAGGCTTCTGCGTGATGTGAATTAATCTAAGATTAGAAATCATCAGCATTCATGTGGTCGTCAATCCACTTGAGTAATTGAGGCTTAGGCATTGCTCCACTTTGCTTTGAAACAATGTTTCCGTTGTGATATAGGAAAAGTGCTGGTATGCCACGGACACCAAGTTTTGCAGCATTTGCTGGATTTGTATCCGTATCTACCTTTGCGATCAAGATTTCTCTCTCTCCAGCAACTTGCTCTAATACCGGTGCAATCGCTTTACAAGGTCCACACCAAGGTGCCCAGAAATCTACTAATACCCATTCATTATCATTAACAGAGGTTTCGAATTCTCCATCGGTTACTGCACGTACTTCTCCCATGTTCTCACTAACACATCCTAATGCAGGAGTATTATGAGTCTTTGTGAGAAAAATAATACTAAAAATATACACAATACTCATGAGAAGGGATTGCTTGGGCTAATCAGGTCTGAATATGATAATCGCTCCAAGTGTACTTACTGCCGACCTTTCGAATTTAGCAGTAGCCTGTAAAGAAGCAGTTGATGCAGGACTTGAATGGCTTCATTTGGACATAATGGATGGAAATTTTGTTCCTAATTTGACCTTCGGGCCTCCGGTGATTAAGTCACTTCGCAAAGCTCTTGGTGATGGCCCAGTTTTTGATGCCCACTTGATGATATCAAATGCCGAAGAATGCTATATGGATTATATCGAAGCAGGTTGTAATCATCTTTCAGTTCACATTGAAGCCGCCACTCATCTCCATAGGTTGGTGACGGCGATTAGAGATGGTGGAGCATCAGTAGGTATCGTAATCAATCCAGCAACACCAATTGAGGGAGTTTTAGAAGTTTTATCAGAGATTGATTTAGTACTTGTAATGAGCGTAAATCCTGGTTTTGGTGGCCAATCATTCATCTCAAGTGTTGAGCGTAAAATTCGTAGATTAAAGCAAGCCATTGACGAGCAAGTATCAAACGGCGGCCGTCCAGTTCAAATTCAAATTGATGGTGGCGTTAAAGCACATAACATTGGCGAAATCGCCTCTTGGGGAGCCAGTAACTTTGTAGTTGGTTCAGGTTTATTCAATAATCGCGCAAATGTTGCAGATAATTTGGCTGAAATTATGTCTAATTACGAACAATACAATGATTAAAATCAGTTTAAAGATTATTCATAGTGATAGTTATGCGAGTTCTTGTGACATCGTTGCTCTTTCCACTCCCAACAAATGTTGCACGAGGGACTTTTGTTAGCGACCATGTTGAATTGCTAAAGAGTAATGGTCACGATGTAAGGGTTGTAAATCCGTTGCCTCGAATGTTTCAGTATCAAGAATTCAGTCGTTCAACTCACACAGGAGTCGCAAAGGCACCAAAGAGTTTCAAACACGGTGAAGTCAAAGTACTCAGTCCTCGTTTTTGGGGCCTCCCCGGTCATCCATTACCATTACTGACTGCAAATAGTGTCAAACGTAGCTCGCGAAGAATCGAGAAATGGTTAGGCAATTGGCGCCCCGATGTGATAATTTGTCATACTCTGTGGCCTGTAGCTGAACTAGCAAATAAACTGTCTAAGCGATGGAAAATACCGTGGATTGCGGTTGTTCATGGCCATGATTTTGATGTCGGAATAAATGATAAAAACACATCCAAATCTATTAGCAAATTAGCCAGTATAGCAGACCACTTGGTCACAGTATCGCAAAGATTAGATGAGATTTCACAACAGGTTAGGAGTCAAGGGCATTCTGTAATACCCTGTCATAGTGCGGTAGAAAGTGAATGGCGAAAACCAATGAAAAATATTGGCGGAAGGTGGCGTAAAGATAGTTTGAATATCCTATTTCCATCCGACCCAAGAAGACCCGAAAAGAATCACCTTTTGGCCTTGCAAACCGGTGAAGAATTAGAAAGACGTGGATGGGTAATTGGTATGACCACATTGCGTCAGCAACCTAGAAGTATAGTCTGGGATAGAATGTTGGTTGCTGATTTGACTTTGATTACCTCTAAGCGCGAATCAGGTCCTTTAGTTGCTAGGGAATCAATACAATGTGGAACACCGGTAGTTTCTGTTGATGTTGGAGATGTATCTGAGTATTTACCTGAATTCTGCGTATCTTCGGAGTATGATCCAATACAACTTGCAGACACCTGTGAAGCAGCATTAAAGCATGATTGGAGTAAAGGATTTCAGATTCCTAAAAGATTTACTCCTCAGGTAGTGGCTCAACAGTGGGAGACATTGCTTGAATCCCTTGTGGAATGAAGTAGAATAATCCTAGCCCACAAACTGCAATCCATGAACCAGTGGCAAAACCATAGCAAGATACCATTGAAAGGCATATCGCTAAGGAGAACTCTTTCTTTTTCTTTAGCAATAAATCCCAGTTAGAAGAAAGATGAATCGATAAGAAAAATAGAAACGATGAGGAAATCGTTGATGCTATTGCAGCAGCAAAGAGTCCAGCACCTTGAGAATTATTCGCCTGCCAATCGATTAGCAAGTAACCAATAATCAACGCAAATAAGACTACTAGGCCGATGAATAAAGTAAATTTCCATGGTTTTTCTCCAGCTTGTAATGCAGTATATGTTGGAGTTGATAATAAGGTTAAACACCAACCAGCGAGTAAAACCATGAATAAATCGACTGCAGAAGCACCAAGAGAACCATCTACGTATTGTTCTGGAAAAGCCAAGGGTAAGAGGAAGTAAACAATTCCAGCGCCAGCAAATAACCCGACTGGTAGCAGCCCAAGGCATAAGTTCAACGAATTTTCTAACGCGGATTGAAATTTTATCGCATCTGTTCTAACTCCTCCCAGTACCGGTAGCAATGCAGCGCGTAACGCCTGCGGCACTACTAACCCAGCCAGCCATGCCAGTTGAGCGACATGAAAAATCGCTGCCGCATCAACACCAAGTTCACCAGCCACAAGGAACTTTTCGATTCTAACGACATATGGTAGAACTCCAAGTGTAATAGCAAATGGAAGTGCTTGAATGAGTAATGTTTTGTTATCGCTCCATGCAGTACCTAAAGAAGACCAATTAGAACTCTCTGAGATAGAACCTCTTGGTAGAATGCTATACGAAAGACCTACTGCAATTACTAATCCTCCAATTGCCCCGATAAGAAAAATTATTGCAAAAGCAGTAACAGAGGTACTTTCTATGGAAAAAAGAATATAGTATCCAACTACAGTTATCGCTCTTTCAATTACTTTTGACCATGCTTCTAACTTAGCCTGGCCTGCCGCTCTAAGCCCTGAGCGAGGTGCGTATGAAGCGATATGGACTAGAGCGATCGACCCACAAATAACTATCAAACCAATGTATTCTTTCCAATTTTCAATCATTAGTGGGACTCCAATTATGGCAAAAAGAATGAATGGTATTGAGCAAATAATTTGCAGTCGGTAAACTCTTATTATCGACGACCAAATTTTACTAACATCATTGGCTCCATCTCTCGCAATTAGGGTAGGTAGTCCCAAATCAATTATCAAAAAGAACGTTGCAAAAGCATCGAGTGCAATTATGTAAATCCCATATGATTCAGTTAGGAGAGCCTTGGTTAGGACAATTTGACCCGCTAAGGCTAGAAAAATAGCAATCAAGTCCGAGCCAATCAACCAACTCGAGTCACGACCCATCTGAGGTTTTCGGGTTTTGGAAGAGATTACAGCCTCGCCCATATTTTGTCTTTATCGGTTCTAAACTTCAACCATCCGTGTAAGCACAGATTGAAAGCAGGGTTTCACTACGGCTCAACAGGTGCGGGTATGGTAGCGGCTGAATGGGTTGAATCTGAAGTTCTCAAAGCAGTGCCTGAGGCATTGGTTGAAGTAATCGATCTGCATGGTTCAGGTGACCATTTTCATGTTCGAATTATCACTGATAGTTTTGAAGGAATGAGACCACTGCAGAGGCAAAGAATGATTCTAGCAGTTATGAAGCAACATATACCAAGCCCGATTCATGCTCTTGATTTGAAGTGCATGACTCCTAAGCAAGCAGAAACTGCAGGTGATACTGCATTTGACCCACATGGCGGAGGCCGTGGAATTCACATTAACCGAATTAACAGACAAAAAAAAGAGTGAGATAAATGGATTGGACAGAACAAGAAATACAAGCAATAGTAGATGAACACGCTTTGGTGTTGTTCATGAAAGGAACGCCAAATGAACCACAATGCGGTTTCTCGAATAGAGCCGCACAAGTTCTTCAACAACTTGGAGAACCATTTGCAGCAGTCAATATTTTGACAGACCCTAGGGCGATACCTTCGGTATGTAACTGGGCAGATTTCCCTACAATGCCTCAAGTTTATGTTCACGGAGAACTCATTGGCGGGTCTGACATTGCTCTAGAGATGCTTCAAGATGGAAGCCTCAGAGAAATGTTTGATGCTGGACGAGACTCCAATTAAACTAATTATACAATCAAAATCGGTGATTTGATGGGACAGGAATCGAGACAGCTAGTAGTCGATGGAGGACAATCGATTGTTGATTTTGATAATAAAGCATTCAAGCCAATCCCTCAAGAGGGAATCGATTTAGCAGTTAAGGCAATGAGCGCTGGAGTTATGTATCGTTACCAACCAAAGAGTAAGGAACTCTCAATCACTGCAAAACTAGAACATAGTTTCTCAAAATATATGGGTGTAAAGCACACAATTGGCACCAACTCATGTGGTTCTGCAATGTTCATCGCACTCAACATAGTTGGTGTAAAGCCTGGCGATAAAATTCTAACCAATGCTTTCACTTTCCATGCTGTACCTTCTGTCATTCAACACGCTAGAGCAATTCCAGTTCTGGTAGAGAGTAACCGCGAGTGGGCCATGAGCGCTGAAGACCTAGACAAGAAAGCAACAGAAACCGGAGCCAAGGTCTTACTCATGTCATACATGAGAGGCCACGTTCCTGATATGGACGCAGTAATGGAAGTAGTCAAGAAGCACGATTTGATTTTCATCGAAGACTGTGCGCATGCTTACGAAACTCTATGGAACGGAAAGTATCTTGGAAAATTCGGACAAATCGGTTGTTTCTCAACCCAATCCTCCAAGGGAATGAGCGCAGGCGAAGGTGGAATTTTCATTACCGATAATGATGAATATGCTGCTAAGGCTGCTCTTTATGCAGGCTCTTATGAGAGGCTATGGACCAAGCATTTCGACCTCGACCCTGAAATCATGGATAGATTACAAAATCAAATTCCAGGTTATTCTATGCGTATGCAAGAAGTGACTGCAGCAATGTTGACACCACAAATCGAACGTCTTCCTAAAATCAAGAAAATTCATGTCGAAAATTGGAATCTTCTTCACAGCCTAATTCACGGCCATGATAATATCGAAATCCCAATGCCACTGCCTCAAGTAGACAGTTTCTGTGATACAATGCAATTCCATTTGACCGGACTTTCCCGCGAAAAGGCAGACCAATTCATCGATTTGATGAAGATGGAAAATGTTCCAATGCAAATATTTGGGGCTAAGCGTAATGCTAGAGATTATCGCCAATGGGAATATGTTGAAGCGCATAAGGAAGAGTTAGGAGAAACCATTGCTAACATTGAATTTGCTTGTGACCTGTCTCTTCAACCACATTTGACTCAAGATAATATTCGAGTTATGGCTCAAGTTATTGGTGAAGTACTCGC
>Ga0209374_1000115_pt1:0-87500 | contig 91313 bp, 93 predicted proteins | sample SaaInlLV_DNA_10m_FD_184683 | JGI IMG/M metagenome (GOLD analysis project Ga0209374, IMG submission 184683) | Marine microbial communities from expanding oxygen minimum zones in the Saanich Inlet - SI075_LV_DNA_10m (SPAdes) (version 2) | ecosystem: Environmental > Aquatic > Marine >... | reverse complement strand
TTGGGGCTGTTCATCTTTATGTTGAGCGAGCTGACCGAGCGGCTGGCGGATAGTTGACGGGGGACGCAGGAAGATAAGTGAGCCCAGGCGATGGTAGTCCTGGGGTAAGCGTGTAGGCGGTTCCCGATGAGAGTTGGGAGCGTAACGCTGAGACGTGATGCCGAACGACATACTGTGAAGTCACTGATTCTATGCTGCCAAGAAAAGCCCAGCAATGAGCTGGCACGGAGCCCGTACCCCAAACCGACACAGGTGGGCGGGTAGAGAATACTAAGGCGAGCGGGAGAACTATGGTTAAGGAACTCGGCAAATTACCTCCGTAACTTCGGAAGAAGGAGGACCTGCTTTGGTGACGAGATTTACTCTCCGAGCTGAGGTGGGTGGCACAGACCAGGGGGTAGCGACTGTTTACCAAAAACACAGCAGGGTGCGAAGCCGTAAGGCGATGTATACCCTGTGACGCCTGCCCAATGCTTGAAGGTCACGGGGAACGGTTAGTTCTTTATTGAGCGAAGCTGTGAACCTAAGCCCAAGTGAATGGCGGCCGTAACTATAACGGTCCTAAGGTAGCGAAATTCCTTGTCGGGTAAGTTCCGACCTGCACGAATGGCGTAACGACTTCCCCACTGTCTCAACCATAGACCCGGTGAAATTGAAGTACGAGTAAAGATGCTCGTTAGCTGCGGAAGGACGGAAAGACCCCGTGGACCTTTACTATAACTTGGTGTTGAGTTTTGAATTGCGTTGTGTAGGATAGGTGGGAGACTGGGAAGCATTAGCGCTAGCTAGTGTGGAGTCATTGTTGAAATACCACCCTGCGTACTTTGGAGCTCTAACCTCGGCCCGTTATCCGGGTCAGGGACAGCGCCAGGCGGGTAGTTTGACTGGGGCGGTCGCCTCCTAAAGAGTAACGGAGGCGCCCAAAGGTTCCCTCAGGCTGGTTGGCAATCAGCCGTCGAGTGCAATGACACAAGGGAGCTTGACTGCGAGACTTACAAGTCGAGCAGGTACGAAAGTAGGGCATAGTGACCCGGCCATCACGTGTGGAAGTGTGGTCGCTCAACGGATAAAAGGTACCCCGGGGATAACAGGCTAATCTTCCCCAAGAGTCCATATCGACGGGAAGGTTTGGCACCTCGATGTCGGCTCATCGCATCCTGGGGCTGAAGCAGGTCCCAAGGGTTGGGCTGTTCGCCCATTAAAGCGGTACGCGAGCTGGGTTCAGAACGTCGTGAGACAGTTCGGTCCCTATCCTCCGCAGCCGAAGCTATTTTGACAACTGCTATCCTTAGTACGAGAGGACCGGGATGGACGTAGCTCTAGTGTGTCTGTTGTTTCGCCAGAAGCATCGCAGATTTGCCACCTACGGAAGGGATAACCGCTGAAAGCATCTAAGTGGGAAACCCGGTTGAAGATGAGAATAGCCATGCGGTTAACGCAGTAAGGCCCGTGACGAGACCATCACGTTGATAGGCCGGAAGTGTAAGCGTAGTAATACGCTCAGCTGACCGGTACTAATCGGCCGAGGGCTTGGTTAAACAGCTCGTGCTTGCTCTGGAGTCCTTAAGGATCACCTTAAGTTGACAATTGATTTGGGTGACCATAGCGACAGGGTCACACCCGTTCCCATCCCGAACACGGAAGTTAAGCCTGTCAGCGCCGATGGTACTTGGAGAGAGATCTCCTGGGAGAGTAGGACGTCGCCCGATTACTTACGAAAAACGCATCATCCGGATTTTGCCGGTGGTGCGCTTTTTTCGTTTTCACCCCAAATCACCCCAACCAACACGAATGGGTGTGGGCGGACGTAGCATGTTCGGCCATGCCTGGTGACCGATCCTCAAGTTCTTCGCGCCGCAACGACGACGGTCGCCGCGACGGCAAGCCCGGTTCTGGGGGTTCTTCCGGTGGTTCGCGGAGCGGCGGCAGCCGTGATGACCGCGGCGCAAATGATCGCGGTGCAAATCGCTCCGACCGACGTGGCGGCAAGGGCTCCGGTCGCGACGATCGGTTCAAACAGGATCGCCCGCAGTTGACCGAGGCCGACCGCCGTTCGATGGACGTGAAGCGTCGACGTGGCCCCAAGCCAGAAGTCGACCCTGCGGTGGCGAAGGAACAAGAACGCGCCAAGATCGAGGCACGTACGACCGAGCAGTGGATCGATCAGGGCTCGGTTCGTGGTGCAGCCAAAGCGGCAACACAGCGGGCGGGCTCTCCCGACCGAGCGTCGCGTGACGCGCCCGAACTCGACCCCGAAATTGCCGCGCAGCTCAACGACGCGCTGGGTGCCCAACGTGGTGCCAGGTTGTCCGAACGACTGGCACAGGCGAGCGAAGCACTCGATCGCGAGCGTTTCGACGAAGCCAAACGGATCGCGACCTCCATCGCCAAAGAGGCGCCCGGCGTCGCTGCTGCGCACGAAGTCGCCGGCCTGGCGAATTACCGCCTCGGCAGGTACAAGCAGGCGGCCGCTTCGCTGGAGATTGCGCACGACCTGCACGAGAACCAAGAGATCTTGCCGCCGCTCGCAGACTGCTACCGGGCGCTTGAGCGCTGGTCGGCAGTCGAGCGCGTGTGGTTGCTCATCCGTGAATCATCACCGCGCCACGACATTCTGGCCGAGGGCCGGATCGTCGCCGCTGGCGCACTTGCGGACCGTGGCGACCTCCCGGCTGCAATCGAGACGATGATGCCAGCGACAAAGAACACCAAGTCGGTCAAGGAGCACCATCTCCGCCAGTGGTACGTGCTGGCCGACTTCTACGACCGACTGAACGACCCGATCAAGGCGCGCCGCTGGTTTGCGACAATTGCTGAAATTGACCCCGATTACGTCGACGTGCAGACCCGCTTGCGCCATATCGGGCGCTGACGATCAGGGCCGCGCAGTACGATGCACTTCTGATGGGGAGTCTGCAATTCCGAGCTGGAACTGTCGCGGTGGTGTCGAATTCGAAGGGTCGCGTCCTGGCATTTCAGCGCACCGATTTTCCCGGCCAATGGCAATTGCCCCAGGGCGGCATCGACGTTGGTGAGTCGCCGGTCGAGGGTGCCTGGCGAGAGTTGGAAGAGGAAACGGGGCTCGGCCCCACAGACGTCCGCCTCGTCGACGAATATCCCGACTGGACGGTGTACGAGTGGCCTGATGGCGTCAAACGAGGGGCACGTTTAGGGCAGGCGCAACGGTGGTTCTTTTTTGAGGCTCGCAACGACGAGGTTGAGCCGACCCCTGACGGTGACGAGTTCGACGACTGGAAGTGGGTGAAGGTGCCGTGGCTGGTCGACCAGGTGGTCGAGTTCCGCAAGCCTTCGTACCAGCGCGTGCTCGGTGCACGTTCATGACCGACCTGTTCGCAGCGGCTGCCGAGGAGACTCGCCGTGCTCGAGCGCCGCTAGCGGCCCGGCTTCGGCCCAAATCGATTGACGATGTCGTCGGCCAGGAGCACCTGGTCGGCCCGGGTCGTCCGCTGCGTTGCCTGGTCGAAAGCGACCGCTTGAGCTCAGCGCTGTTGTGGGGTCCGCCGGGCACGGGTAAGACCACGCTTGCTCTGGCCGTTGCGGGCTCGACAGCGCGTGCCTTCGAGCAACTCTCCGCCGTAACCGCCGGCGTGAAGGATGTGCGTGAAACCATCGAGCGTGCTCGCCAACGTTTGGGAGAACGTGGCCAAGGCACCATCTTGTTTCTCGATGAGATTCATCGTTTCTCGAAGGCCCAGCAGGACGCTCTCCTGCCGGCGGTGGAGGACGGCACCCTCACCTTGATTGGCGCAACGACCGAGAACCCGTTCTTCGAGGTCAACGCTCCGCTGCGCAGTCGTTCGACGCTTTTTCGCCTCGAACCGCTCGATCGTCCAGCTATCGAGCAGCTCGTGGCGCGAGGTCTCGAAGCCGAGGCGACGACGGCTGACGCCGATGCCCTCGAGCTACTCGTCGATCGGGCAGGCGGAGACGGTCGCCAGGTGTTGACCTCGCTCGACGTTGCATGTGCGTTGTCGGATTACACCCATGTCGTGCTCGCTCACGTCGAAGCAGCACTCGGGACCAGCGCGTTGCGCTACGGACGTGATGACCACTACGACGTCGTGAGCGCCTTCATCAAGTCGATGCGGGGGAGCGACCCCGATGCTGCGGTGTATTGGCTCGCGCGCATGCTCGAAGCAGGCGAGGACGCCCGATTCATCGCTCGGCGCATGGTGATTTTCGCCAGCGAAGACGTGGGGCTGGCCGACAGCCGAGGGCTGGATGTGGCAGTGGCAGCAGCCCACGCGCTCGAGCACGTCGGGTTGCCCGAAGCGCAGCTCAACTTGGCTCAGGCGGCGATCTACCTGGCCGCCGCCCCGAAGAGTAACCGAGCGGCGCTCGCGATTTGGAATGCACGTGCGGCTGTTCGCGACGGGGCGACAGGTGAAGTGCCTCCCCATCTTCGTGATAGCCACTATCAGGGTGCAGCAGCGCTGGGCCACGGAGTCGGGTACGAGTATCCTCACGACAGTCCAACTGGCTGGGTCGATCAGGAATACCTGCCCGAAGCCCAGCGCGGGCAGCGCTGGTACGAACCGAGCCAGCACGGCGAGGAACAAGAGATAGAGCAGCGAATGGCCACACGTACAACTGAGCAGTCTCCACATGGAGCATCAACATGAGCGCGGGCGACCTGGTGGTGGTGATCGCGGCGTTTGTCCTCATCTGCGGGTTCACGGCATTGATCGTCGTCCTGCTGCGGGTCCATGACACACTGCGCGATTTGCGTGAAGACGTCGTCGACCTGCGCGCCGAGACCACACCGCTCCTCCTCGAGATGCGGAGCACCACCGATGCGGCACGGTTGACCGTCGATGAGGCACGCAACGACCTTGAGCGGTTTGACAAGGTGCTCGGTTCCGCCGAAGCGATCGGCGATGCCGTCGGTAGCCGAGTGGCCCGCACGGCGTTCTCGTCGCCGGCGATCAAGGCTGCAGGGCTGGCCAAGGGAACGTCTCGAGCCTGGAGCCGTTTGCGCGGCAAGCCAATTGAGCGGTCGCTCATCGGACCGGACCCCAGCACAGCAGGAAACGTGATCGATGTGCGCAATCGCGGCGAACAGGCCCCAGAACGACGGAGACGACGAGCATGATGAAGCGAGTGACGTGGTTCGTCGGTGGCGTGGCCGCCGGCGTGGCCGGTGCCGGCTACGCGAAAACGAAGGTCAAGGAAGCAGCCTCGAATGTCGCACCCGCACAGGTGGCGAAGTCAGCGGTGACCAAGGCCAGAGCAAAGACACGCGACATCGCTGACGCGGTTCGTGAAGGGCGAGCGGTGATGAACCAGCATGAAGACGAACTCCATGCAAAACGCGAAGGCCGGCTCGAATCGCTCGAAGATCACGTGGAGCCCGGCGACAAGGTCTTCGTCGACGGTCAACCCGTCGACAGTGGCCGAGTCATCGTGATGCGTCAACGAGGCCGCTGAGCGCTGTGACGGTGATCGACACGGCAATCGACCTTGATGCCGTCGCGCGGGCGCTGCGCACGCGGCTCCGCCACGATCAGGTCAGGGATTCGCCGACATTGCGCAACCTCTACCGTCACGACGCGTCGAACATGACTGGTAGCGCCGGCATCGTCTGCTTTGCCGAGTCGACCGAAGACGTGCAGGCGTGCGTCCAGGTGGCAGCTGACATGGGGGTTCCGTTCATGGCCCGCGGGTCCGGAACCGGGCTCGCTGGCGGGGCGGTGCCGCCTCCAGACGCCATTGTCATCTCGACCACGAAGATGAACAAGATTCTTTCGGTCGACGAAGTAAATCGCATTGCTTGGGTCGAGCCCGGCGTGCTCAACCTCGATTTATCCAAACAGATCGCCCATCTCGGCGTGCACTTCGCGCCTGATCCGAGCAGCCAGCAGACCTGTTCGATCGGTGGCAACGTCGCCAACAATTCAGGTGGGCCGCACTGTCTTGCCGACGGTGTCACCAACGCACACATCCACGGCATGGAAGTCGTGCTGCCCGACGGGTCGATCAGCGTTCTCGGTGGCGAAGAGCCTGAGCCCGACGGACTGGATCTGCGCGGCGTCTTCGTCGGCAGCGAGGGCATGTTCGGCGTCGCAACGAAGATCTGCGTCCGGTTGATGCAGAACCCGCCAGACGTGGCAACGATGCTGATGGACTTCGGGTCGGTCGCCGAGGGGGCCAACCTGGTCAGCGACATCATTGCGTCGGGCATCGTGCCCGCTGCGGTCGAGATGATGGACCAGCTGTGTTTGATCGCGGTCGAGGAGTTCATCCACGCTGGGCTGCCTGTTGATCAGGCTGCCGCACTACTGATCGAAGTCGTTGGACCGCCTGCAGGGGTTGCGGCGGACGTGGAGCGCATCTTCGAGCTTGCGTCCGCACGAGGCGTCGGCACGATTCGAGTGGCCGCAGATGACGAGGAACGGGCGCTGCTGTGGAAAGGGCGGAAGTCGGCGTTCGGCGCCATCGCGAACATCATGCCCAACTACTACCTGCACGACACCGTGGTGCCGCGTCACAAGCTCGCAGAGGTGCTGGACCAAATCTACGAGATTGTCGAACGCCACGACTTGCGGGTGTTGAACGTGTTCCACGCCGGTGATGGCAACCTCCATCCGTTGATTCTGTTTGACGGTTCAGTCGAAGGAGTGTCCGAACGTGTTCACGCCGCGGGCAGGGAAATCGTGAAGGCATCCGTCGATGCAGGCGGCGTGCTGAGCGGCGAACACGGCATTGGGCTTGAGAAGAGGGACCTCATGCCGCTGATGTTCTCCGAGACCGATCTCAGTGCGCAAGCCGATCTGCGTCGAGCGTTCGACCCGCAACTGATTTCGAACCCCGACAAGGTCTTGCCGAACCCTGCCACATGTGGCGAAATCCACAGTGCCCCGGAAGGCGCATGGATCTAACACTCGAGGACTTCGCGGCAGCAGTCGGCTCCACCGGTCCGGTTGCAATTGCCGGGCTCGGGACACGGTCGCGCCCGCTGTCGGATGTCCGAGTCGTCCACGCTCCAATCGGCATCGAGTGGATCGAGCCCGCCGAGATGACGATTCGCTGCGGGGCAGGGACCCCAGTCGACGAGGTCGACGCGGCCCTCGCCGAACATGGACAGCAGGTCGCCGTGCACTCAGGGGGGACCGTCGGGGGCGCGCTGGCCGTCGGCCAGAGCGGGATTCGCCGGTTGGCTTACGGAGCGATGCGCGACGCGTTGCTGCAGGCCAACTACGTCAACGCTGCCGGCAAGCTCGTCAAAGCCGGCGGACCGACCGTGAAGAACGTCAGCGGATTCGATCTCTGTCGATTGTTGGTTGGGTCCCACGGAACGCTTGGGTTCATCGGTGACGTCATTCTTCGCACACGGCCGAAGGCGTCCTTCGAGCAATGGTTCACGTCCGATCGCGATCCGTGGGAACTGTTGACCGGACTGTTCCGCCCGACGTCAGTGCTGTGGGACGGAGCGACGACCTGGGTTCTGCTCGAAGGTGATGATCGCGACGTGGCGGAGATGGCCGAACGGTTTTTACTGACGGCCGTTTCGAGCGGCCCGGAGCTCCCGACGGGCGGCCGTTGGTCGATGGCGCCATCGGAATTGGTATCGCTGCGGGTGGCCTCGCCAGGTTCGTTCGTCGCCGAGATCGGTGTCGGCGTGGTCCACCACACGCGCCCCCGGCCGGAGCGATCGCCTGATCCCGTTCAGGCCGATCTGCACGCACGGATCAAGCAGGAGTTCGATCCAACCGGTCGCCTGAACCCTGGTATCGACGCGCTGTCGGTCCGTTGAGTCGAATCCGACGTGCTGCGCCCGTTCGTCGATCGCCCGGTCGCTGATCTCGACGCCGCCGGGCTGGTGGCGTCCCAGGCGGCTGCGCATTGGGGACTCGATGAGCCCATCTTGCTGCGCGCCAGCATGAATGCGATCTACCGGTCTGGCGACGTCGTGCTCCGCGTCAGCGCGCCGAGTGCACCAGCAGTTGCATCGATCGAACTCGCCGAGATGCTGCTCGATCGTGGGTTGGCTGTCACCCGTCCAATGCGTGCTGATGTCGTCGAGTCGAACGGGCTGAGCGCAACAGCGTGGGAGTATGTACCGAAGTCGAATGCTGCGATCGATTGGCAGTCCGTCGGGAAGTTGGTGCGGCGCACCCACGACATTGCTGTCGCTGACTTGCCTGCCAGGTATCCACTCCCACGCCCGATCGACTTCCCCTGGTGGGACTTCGCTGCGCTGCTCGACGATGTCGGTGCGGTACTCGACGAGTCGGCGCGAGCGGGGATCGTCGCAGCGATTCATCGTTGGCCGCATTGGACCGATGACGCTGGTTCGGTTGTCTGCCATGGCGACGTTCACCCAGGCAACGTGATCATGGCCGAGCGGGGACCCGTGCTGATCGACTGGGACCTCCTCTGCTGGGCGCCGCCTGGCTGGGATCACGCGCCGATGATGACCTGGCAGACACGGTGGGGTGGTGAAGCGTCCTGGTATGCCGGTTTCGCCGCCGGCTACGGGCGATCAATGGCCGGTGATCAGTCCGCCGAGGCCTTTGCAGAACTCCGCCTGGTTGCGGCGACCTTGATGCGACTGAAAGCAGCGATACGCAATGAGGCCGCCATGCCAGAGGCGCAGCGCCGGCTGGCGCACTGGCGCGGAGAATCCGACGCACCGATGTGGCAAGCCCAGTAGCGCCCGGTTGACTTGTCCACCATGTCAAGCGGCAGCACATCTGACCTGCGTGTGGCGGAATCACCGACGGGAGCGGGCCGCGGCGTGTTTGCCCGTCGGGTCATCACAGCCGGTGAGGAGATCGAACGGTGCCCCATGCTCATCGTCGATGGCGAGCGGGCCGAGGCGCTGTCGCTGGGAGCCGACGGATATGTGTTCGGCTGGGGAACTGAATCCACCGCGCTGGCATTGGGTTATGGATCGCTCTACAACCACAGCTACGCCCCGAACGCCGAGACCCTCGAAACTCAACATGAGCTGGTGATCACGGCATTGCGGACCATTCGCGAGGGTGATGAGATCTTCATCAACTACATGGGGACTGCTCAAGAAGGCGTCTGGTTCGACCTGCTCTAGAGCCTGAGGGCCAAGAGTTGGCGCATGGTTGTCAATCGGGCCGCACAGTCGCCCAGCCATGTTCGAAATCCCGTTCAGGGTGCACTGCGCTGAGCGGACCCTCGCTGTCGCGCCGATAGCCCAGGCCGTTGCCGGCCTTCGCGTATCCGATGAACCGTAAGAGATCGTCGGGCCAGTCAGCGACGATTGCTGGCGGGCATTCAAGAAATTGGTTGCTTGATTGCGTCAGCCAACTCGCCGCGTGCTGCAACGAGAGTCCAAGACGCCATCCGTCGCTCGTATTGGCCCCGCCGCCGTGATACAGCCTGCCCGTGTACAGCAAGAGTGACCCGGCCGCCATCTCGGCAGGGACGGCGGCATCAGCGTCGCGCGGCTCTGGGTTGCCGTCGCGATGACTGCCAGGAAAGATCCGGGTGGCACCGTTCGATGCGGTGAATTCGCTGATCGCCCACATTCCGTTCAACTCGATTTCGTTCGGAAAATCGACCATGTTGTACTTCCACTGGTCGCGGTGCAGCCGTTGGGCCGTCTCACCGGGCTCGATCTGGATGAACTCTGATGCAGAGAATCTCCATCCAGTCGTTGGCCCGAGTACGTGGCTCCCGCGCACATCACCGCCGGGTGCATCGCGATCGAGCGGAAGGTCGCCGAGCGGGGGAGCGGCGCTCCGGTCCGACGCGTGGCGTGCCCTTCGAAGGCACTGGCACCGATCGAGCCGGCACTGTCGACTGCGACCAACTCGCGCCGGTCAGCCTAAGCGGTCTCGTTTTGGATGGCATCCTCGACGACGCAGCATCCGGCCTGGTCGATTGCTGCGGTGATCGTGTGCAGCGTGGTCGGGTTGTCGTTCCACCGGACTCGAGGAATGGCCATGACTCCCAACGTAGACAGCGAGTCAGCCAGGTTGGCAGGTGGGGCAGTGGTAGCTCGTCCGGTTCTGGATGGCGAGCAGTTGGATCTCGGTACCGCATCGCAGGCAGTGGTCCCGTTTGTATGCGTAGGTGGCTTCGCCGCGTTTGATGCGGACGCCATTCGGAATGTCGAGTTCCGACCGTTCGACGGTGACGATGCGACCGTCCTTGACTCCCTTGCGCAGCATCGCCGTGATCGTGACCCAGAGCGCCTCCAGCTCGGCGATATCCAAATTGATGCCCGGCTGGAGTGGGTGGATGCCGCAGACGAAGAGTGCCTCGGCGCGATACACGTTGCCGACCCCAGCGACCACTGATTGATCCATGAGGAGATCGCCGATGCCGCGTTTGGACCGTGAGATCTTGTCGAACATCTTCTGTTTGCTCTGGCGCGGTTTGATGGGGTCGGGTCCGAGGCGACCCAGGATCTCGGTTCGCACCGACGGGTCGTCGATGGAACAAGCGGTGGGGCCCGCCAAGTCGATCGTTGCTGAGTCGGCGACAAGACGCATTCGGACGGCGCCGCGTGGTTCTGGACGATCGTCGCCGGTGTGCACTTTGAACTTGCCGAACAGCCCGAGGTGGACATGGCCAACTTCGCCGGTCGACCAGTGGTAAAAGAGATGCTTGCCGTGGGGCTCAATCTTGTCGAGAACGGCACCATCGACACGCTCGGCGTCACCAGCAAAACGTCCTTGCGGACTGGTGACGCGCACGGTTCGACCAGTGAGAAGCTTTCCGTGGTCCCTGGCAATCTTGTGAATGGTGTGTCCTTCTGGCACGAGGGCAGCGTACGGGTGGACCGGTCCGCGTACGCTGTTGTCGTGCTCGATGGCGTGTTGAACCTTGATCCCGGCAAGTTGTCGACGTGTGTCTCATGCGGGCTCTGCCTGCCGCACTGTCCAACATTTAGAGTGTCGGGTGAGGAGGCGTATTCGCCGCGAGGGCGCATCGACGCGATGCGCGCGGTTGAGTCCGGCGAACTTCCGATCGACAAGACCTTCGTGGACTTCATGGAGACATGCGTGCAGTGCCGAGGGTGTGAGCCGGCCTGTCCGAGCGGTGTGCAGTTCGGCGACTTGATGGAGGGCACGAGGTCAGCGCTGGCGTCGTCGAAGCGAATCACTCCGTGGTGGCAACGCATGGGATTTCAAGTGTTGCCGCGACATCGGCTGCTGCTTGCTGGGTCGTCGCTCCTCGCTGTTGCGCAGCGGCTGCGGCTCGTGCCCAAACGGCTGGGTCTCGCAACGTTGCCCATTCGGAGGCCAGCCCGCTTGGCGGCCACCGGGAGCGACGTGTGGCTGTTCACCGGTTGTGTGATGGATGCCTGGCAACGTCAGACGCATGTCAATACGGCGAAGCTCATCACTGCAGTCGGGGAGAGCTATGCGATTCCATCTGCCGGGGGTGGATGTTGCGGGGCGCTCCACGTGCACGCCGGACTTGAGGACGAGACGCGCCGGTTGGCAGCCGACGTGATGGCCTCCATGCCAGGCGATGCTCCGATCGTCGTCAATTCGGCGGGTTGCGGGGCGGCGATGAAGGACTACGGGCACCTCATCGGGACCCCGGATGCGGTGGCTTTCAGCATGCGGGTGCTCGACGTGAACGAGTACCTGGCCGAGCGCGTCGATCGTCTTCCATCGATGGCGAGTCCTCGACCGACAGTGATCGTGCAAGACCCGTGCCACTTGCGTCACGTGCAACGCGTGGTTGATCCGGTCCGCACCCTGTTGGGGCATGTGGCGTCGGTCGTCGAACTCGATGACGATGGATTGTGCTGCGGTGCAGGTGGGGCATACTCAGCGTTGCAGCCCGACCTCGCCGGCCAGATTCGGGAACGCAAGGTTGCTTCGATCGCCCGCGCTACCAGCCGCAGTGATGCCTCGCTGGTTGCGAGCGCCAACCCCGGCTGCTCGATGCACTTGAGCGCAGTGCTCGGCGACGACCTGGAGGTTCGTCACCCCGTCGACATCGTGGCCGACGCGCTGGGACTCTGAGGTGGCGAACTATGGCGATCTCGTACACCGGCTGACGGCGATTGGCGCCGACATCGATGAGATCGCCTTCGACGCGCTGCGTGAAGCCGTGGCTGACGGCGAGATGCAACGGCCCGTCGACGACAAGAAGCTGATGCAGGCACGTCGCGCGATCGAAAAGGCTGCAGGGATTCTGCGTCAACTCGACGGTGACGACTCAGACAACTGGTGACCGGAGAGCGACAACTGGTCGGATCGCTTTGTGGCTACGTGACGTAGGAGTTGATGTCGCCGATGAGGCGGATGATGTCGCCGTATCCGTGTCGCGTGAAGTGGAACGCGATCCGCTCGAGGTCGAGCTTGTCGTCGTCGCGCACTTCGATCTTGTACGGCTCGGCCCGGTGAATCGTGCCGTCGACGACGAGGTGGCCGTACCGCTCGTTGAGATCGGCAAGCTGGGCGTTCGTTGGCGCACGCTGCATGCGCATCACCATGTGGTCACCGACGAAGCGGATCGAGTCGTAGTTCGCGTAAAACTCGTCGATGATCCGACACGCCTCATCGCAGGAGTCGGTGATTGTGTACAGCGCCGTATCGCCGGCGGACACCAATCCACGGCGAACGAGCTGCTGCATGAGGCCGTCGACGGCCTCCCAGTAGGGGTCGCCCGGCTCATCGAGCAACACGATTGGAACGGGGATGCCTTTGCCGGTCTGCGTGAGCGTGAGCAACTCGAACGTCTCGTCAAGCGTGCCGACTCCGCCGGGCAGGCAGACGAAGCCTTGTGATTCTTTGATGAGCATGAGCTTGCGGGTGAAGAAGTACTTCATCGACACGTGCTTGTCGTCGTCGGCGATGATCGAGTTCGCGCCGGATTCGAAGGGAAGCCGGATCGAGACGCCGATTGAGTTCTCGACACCCGCGCCTTCCATGCCTGCCTGCATAATTCCTGGGCCCGCCCCTGTGACGGTCATCCAGCCTCGGTCAGCCAACGCTGCGGCCAGGTTCCGGGCTTGCGCGTAGAGCGGATCATCGGGCTTGATCCGAGCCGAACCGAAGATCGAGACCTTGCGCTCGTTCTTGTAGGGCTTGAACATCTCGTAGGCATCGCGCATCTCCGCGAGCGCAGCGGTGGCAATTTTCAGGTCAAGCATGTCAGGCTCGTCAGTGATGAGACCGAGTGCTTCGGAAACCAACTCTGTCGCGAGTCGAACCGATCCGGAAACTCCGAGTTCTTCGACGATGACCCGGGCGCGAGCCGCGGCAGATTCAGATACACCTGATGCCATGAACAACGGATCCTACGGCTCGAAGAAGCTGGGTGCAGTCCTCGGCTTGCTGGCGACCGCTGTGGGCCTGGCCGCCGCCGAGTTGGTCGTCGGCCTCGTTCAGGGGTCCTCGTCACCGGTGGTGCCCGTCGGTCAGGAATTCATCGACTGGACGCCGAAGTGGTTGAAGAACTGGGCGATCGAGCAGTTCGGAACCAGCGACAAGGCCGTTCTCGTATCGGGCGCGCTGATCGTGGTGCTCGGACTCGGCGTGGTCGTCGGCATCTTGATGATGCGTGGGGAGCGGGCGGGTGCGTTTGCGCTGACCGGAGCCATCGGGGTTGTCGGCGCCTGGGCCGTGCTGATTCGGCCTGACCCGACGATTGCCAAGCTCTTGCCGACCATTGTCGGCACAGGTGTCTCGATCGCTGTGCTCTGGTGGCTCGGCCCGAAACCCCAGGTGTTGGAGGAAGACGGTCATCGCGTGATGATGGGCGTCGACCGGCGCCAGTTCCTCACCGGAGCGGTCACCGTTGGGTCTGCAGCTGCCGTCACGGGCGGCGTCGGACGAGTACTGCAGCAACGCTTCGAGGTGAACGAGGAGCGCGCAAACCTGGCGATTCCTGACGTGGACAACGCGGCCCAAGCCGTCCCCGGCGATTTCGAGTTGGGGGTCGAAGGCATCGAATCCTTTGTCGTGCCCAATGACAACTTCTATCGGATTGATACAGCGCTCGTGGTGCCACAGGTCCGAGTCGACACGTGGAAGCTGCAGATCAGCGGTCTTGTGGACAACCCCATCGAGCTGACATTTGATGACCTGCTCGCTCGTCCGCAGATCGAGCGCCACATCACGCTGTCATGTGTGTCGAATCCAGTCGGTGGTGATCTGGTCGGTAATGCGCTCTGGCAGGGCGTGTTACTCAAAGACATCCTCGACGAGGCCGGTGTGCAGCCTGATGCCGAACAAGTGGTCAGTCGCTCGATCGACGGTTGGACCTGCGGGAGTCCCCTCGAATCAATCATGGACGGCCGCGACGCCATGTTGGCGATTGCCATGAACGGCGAGCCGCTCCCGGCGCAGCACGGTTACCCCGTCCGGATTGTTGTACCCGGCTTGTTTGGCTACGTGTCAGCGACCAAGTGGGTGACGGACATCCGCCTGACCCGCTGGGACGAGTTCGATGCCTACTGGATCCCGCGCGGCTGGTCGAAGCTCGGACCGGTCAAGACCATGGCGCGGATCGACACGCCCCGCAGCGGTTCGAAAAGGACTGGCGAGGTCGCGATCGGCGGTGTCGCGTGGGCAGTGCACCGCGGTGTATCGAAGGTGCAGATCCGCGTCGACGAAGGCGAGTGGCGCGACGCCGAGATGGCCTCGGTGCCCTCGAATGACACCTGGGTGCAGTGGGTGTATCGCTTGAACGATGTCGAGCCGCGCAAGCACACGATCGAAGCGCGGGCCTTCGACGGGATGGGTGAACCGCAGCCGTCAGAGCCGGCAGCCGTCGCCCCGAACGGCGCCCAGGGCTATCACCGCATCTCGCTGACCATCGACGGCTGAGCGAACGCAGCCTCGAAATCAGCTGCGGAGTTCGGCGGCCTTGTCTTCGAGGGCTTCGATCAACTCATCGAATGCACCGATGAAGCTCGCAACGCCCTCGCGCTCGAGTTGATCGGCGACGTCGTCCATGTCGACGCCCACTGAGGGGAGTGCCGCCCAGACTGCTGCAGACTCGTCCACGTCAGCATCGACGCGACGAGCGACGGTGCCGTGATCGGCAAACGCTTCGAGGGTCGGCTCGGGCAGTGTGTTGACGGTGTCGGGGCCGATGAGTTCGTCGACGTAGAGCACGTCGGAATAGGCAGGGTTCTTGGCGCCGGTCGAAGCCCACAGCGGACGCTGGACGTGGGCGCCACGTGCTGCCAGCGCTTCCCAACGGGGACCGCTAAACCGCTCGGCGAACAACTTGTAGGCAAGCTTGCCCTGAGCAACCGCAGCCTGACCGCGCAGCGCAAGGGCGGCGTCGGATCCGTTTGCCTCAAGACGCTTGTCGACCTCGACGTCGACACGGCTGATAAAGAAGCTCGCAACACTGGCAACTTGTGACAGGTCGGCGTCGGGATCTTTGGCAAAGCGCTCGAGCCCGGTGAGGTACGCGTCGATTACTTCGGCATAGCGCGGCAGGCTGAAGATCAACGTGACGTTGATCGAACGGCCTTCGGCAATCATCTGCTCGATAGGAGCGATGCCCTCGGCTGTACCCGGGATCTTGACCATCAGGTTGCGGCGCTGGATTCGTTCGTGCAACTCACGGGCAGCAGCCTCCGTGCCCGGGCCATCGTGGGCGAGGCTCGGTGCCACTTCGACACTGACGAAGCCATCGGTGCCGTTCGACTGGTCGTAGACCTTCGAGAACACGTCGCAAGCGCCGTGAATGTCACGGATAACGAGCGACCAGTAGTCGTCAACGATCGACCCGCCGTCGGCAGCGATCTCGTTGAACTGCTCGTCGTAGTCCGCCGAACCCTGAATTGCCTTCTGGAAGATCGACGGATTCGAGGTCAGTCCACGGACACCGCTGTCGCGCACTTCCACGAGCTTGCCGGATGTGATGTAGTCACGCTTCAAGTTGTCCAGCCAAGGGCTCTGGCCCTGCTGGACGAAGAGATCCTGCAAACGGTCACTCATGTCGTTGCTCCAGTTTGATCGTTGGTTCGAGTTCAGTTCGCCAGCGTTGTGGCCTGGGCCACCACGTTGTCGACATTGATGCCAAGCTTGTCGAGCACGAGGCCACCCGGGGCGCTGGCTCCGAATCGGTCGATGCCGATCGAGGCATCGGCGTACTTGGCCCATCCGAACGTGACGCCGGCCTCGACGGAGAGCACCGGAACGCCCGTGGGGAACACGCCAGCCTTGAAGTCGTCGCTCTGCTCGTCGAAGCGGTCCCAGCTCGGCATGGAGACAACCTGTGCTGCGATGCCTGTTGCTGCGAGTTGCTCGGCTGCCTGGGTGCACAGTGCCACCTCGCTACCGGTTGCGGCCAGGACGACTTGGGGCGTGTCGGCGGGATACACGACAGCCGCGCCCGTGCAGACGGCTTCGCCGTCGGTGGTGACTGTGATGTTCTGACGGCTGAGGACGATGACGGTGGGTCCATCGTGCAGGACCGCGTCTGCCCAGGCCTGAATGGTCTCGTTGGCGTCGGCTGGCCGAATCACATGCAGGCCAGGGATGGCTCGGAGCGAGGCCAGTTGCTCGACAGGTTGATGGGTCGGGCCGTCTTCGCCGACGCCGACCGAGTCGTGCGTGAACACGAAGCAGACCTTGGCGCCAGTGAGAGCAGCCAAACGGATCGGCGGCCGCATGTAGTCCGCGAACACGAAGAACGTTGCGGTGACCGGGAGAACACCACCATGTGCTGACATGCCGACGGCTGCAGCACCCATCGCGTGCTCGCGCACGCCGAAGTGCAGGTAGCGGCCGGCTTCGTTGTCGGTGGCGAAGGGTGTGGATCCGCCGAGCGCGACGCCATTGCTGCCCTTGAGGTCCGCTGATCCGCTCATCAGCCCGGGGAGGAGTGCGAAGGTGGCGTCGAGCGCCTTCTGAATGGCCTTTCGGGTGGCCACCGAATCGCCTTGCTCGTACACCGGGAGGTCGGCGTTCCAGCCGTCGAGTCCGCTTTGGGCCCAGGCGGCCTGCCAGTCGGGTGACTCGGTTGCCGTTTTCGCTGCCGCTTGCCAAGCAGCGTTGGACGCTGCGCCGCGTCCACCGACATGTGAGCGATATGCGCCAACGAGTTCAGGCGGGGCCCAGAACGCCTCGTCTGGGATCCCCATGACCGCCTTCGTTCGGGTGACGTCTTCGGGGGTGAACGGGTTGCCGTGGGCGTGATTCGTATCGACGTGATCCGGTGAGGGATAGCCGATGTGCGTCCGCAACATGATCAGGGTTGGTTGCGCCGTGTCTTTTGCAGCGTTGAGTACTGCCTCAAGTGCATCGACATCGTTGCTGATGTCGCCGACTTCTTGGACATCCCACCCATACGACCGGAACCTGGCGGCGGTGTCCTCGTTGACGGTGAGGTCGGTTGGGCCATCGATGGTGATCTTGTTGTCGTCGAAGATGCAGACGAGGTGTCCCAAGCCGAGATGGCCTGCCCACGAGGCGGCCTCGTGGCTGACGCCTTCCATGAGGCAGCCGTCGCCGGCGACCACAAATGTGTGGTGGTTCACTGCGTCGGCTCCGAATCGGGCGCGCAGGTTGGCCTCGGCGATGGCCATGCCGACGGCATTGGCGAAGCCTTGGCCAAGCGGACCGGTGGTGACCTCGACGCCGGCGGTGTGGCCGACTTCAGGATGACCAGGTGTGAGCGAGCCCCACTGGCGGAACTGTTTGAGGTCCTCGAGTTCGAGGCCGTAGCCACTGAGAAACAGCATCGAATACTGGAGGATCGAGACATGGCCACCGGACAGAACGAACCGGTCGCGATCGGTCCAGTGCGGGTCCGCTGGGTCGTGCTTCATCACCCTGCTGTACAGAGTGTGAGCAAGCGGCGCGAGAGCCATCCCGGTGCCTTGGTGGCCGCTGTTTGCGGCGAGCGGGCCATCCATCGACATACCTCTCACCAGAGAGATGGCGGCGGCGTCTTGTTCAGCAGTCAGCGACACGCGTCCGAGGGTAGTTGAGGCCGGCCCCGAACCGAACAACCGTCAGTCCGCGACGGGTGGAAGCAGCGTAAACGGAACGAGGTGCCACGGGTTCTTGTCCACCCGGCAGTGGGCAAAGATCTGCTTGTAACTGTCGAAGTCGAGCTCACCCTTGACCAGCCGATAGGTGAACTTGCCCGGTTCAACGGTGAACGGGCTGACATTGCGCGCGAGCTGCTCGCTGTCCTCCTCCACGCCGTTGCGGAAGATCACTTCGAAGACACCGTTGCCGGAGGCTCCCTCAGGACAGAAGATCAAGGCCACCAGGTGGGGGTCGATCGTGACGGGCGCGGGAGATGGAGCGGCCTGGCTGAACATCACGCCGGTCATGTCGATGCGGGTCGACGGGCCTGGGGCCTGACGCATCTCGAAGTTCTCGACGAACAGTGCGGAAACGATCTGCATGACGATGGATCGTACCGAGCAAGAATCTCAGCTGAGGATTGCGACCAGGAACTCAGACGTCGCGTCATAGGGGCGGCCATCCCAAGAGCTGAGGCGGACGTCAACGGTCAATCCGACTGCGTTGACATCCTCAAAGAACTCGTCGAAGGGATAGTCGCGCCCGGCTCCGAATCCGATGACCAGGCGACCCTCTGGCCGCAGGCTGTGGCGCAGGTTCGTCAGCACCGCCCGGCGAGTGCTCGGGGCAAGGAATGTCACGACGTTGCCTGCCGAGACGATGACATCGAAGCCATCCCCGGCGACGTCCGGTGCCAGGCTCAGTTCAGCGAGATCCGCGACGATCCAGGTTGGGCCCGGGTGATCAGCATTCGCGGCAACGATCAACACCGGATCGACATCGACGCCGACCACGGTGTGACCGAGCGAGTGGAGAAATGCTCCGACGCGACCTGGGCCGCATCCAGCGTCGAGGACTCGAGCGGCGCGGGGCGCCAGTGCATCGATCAACCGTGCCTCGCCGGCGAGGTCGCGGCCTTCGGCTTCCATCGTGCGAAATCGTTCGACGTATCGGTGCGAGTGAGTGGGGTCTTCCCGCACGATCTCGGTCCACTTGCTTGGCTCAACCTGCGGCTCAGTCACGGTCAGGCTCCCAACGTGAAACGGACGCGGCGATTGCGTTTGCCCTTATTTTCGATTTTCCCGATCTTGAACGGAGGACTCTCGGCGGTATTCGAGAGATGCGTGCCGCCGCAGGCTTGGCGGTCAAGACCGGCGACATCGATGAGTCGGAGGCGGCCGTCGTCGGTGGGCGGGGGAGCAACGGACAGCGAGCGCACCAACCCGTTGGTTGCCGCTGCCTCGGCGGCGTCGACGTAGACCGCGTCAACTGCGTGACCGCGTTCGATCACGTCGTTGACAGGGGCCTCGAGCGCCCGAAGGCGATCGTTGTCGATCTGGCTCAGATCGAAATCCATGCGCCCAGTGCCATCGCCGTTGATCTGGGCCCCGGTGACGAGGGAGCCTTCGAACTCTTGGTACACGAAGGCATTCAGGACGTGGCTCATCGTATGAAGCGAGGCAACACGATGGCGGTGATCGGTATCGATCCGCACCTCGACGTCACCGTCGATGAGCGCTGACTCATCGTCCAGCATGTGCCACCACGTGTCGCCGTCCACCTCGATGCGGGCCACGGTGACCGGCCCATCTGACGTCACCAATGTCCCGATGTCGCTGACCTGACCACCGCCACCCGGATGAAACGCGGAGCGCGAAAGAGCAACGGCGCCAGGTCGCGCATCGACGACTGACGCGTCGTGCGCAGTGAGGTCCGGGTGCTCGTGACACAGGTAGATCGCCATGAGAACGAGCGTAGGTCCGCACGTCCGACGCGCTACATCCAGCGCCGAGGGATTCTGAGCACGATGCGATACGAGCCGGTCGTGTCGACGGGTCCGAACGAATGTGAGTCCTCCGTACGAATGTCTCGATTGTCCGATTCGACGATCATCGACCCGCCATCGGTGGCACTGACCCGCTTCACCATCCAGAACCCCGGTCGATCCGGATGTTCGAAGGTCCGGATCTGACCGACGCGCACTCGACCAAAGGTGACGCCGATCAGACCCTGGCCATCGACGATTGTTGGTTCCATCGATCGATCACGGCTCAGAAATCGGCGAGGCAGGAGTCGGCGCGGGGCACGTCGAAGGGGATCCAGCTGTTGGGGTTCGAAGGACATGAGAATTGTGGTGCTGAATTGTGGTGCTGATCGGTGCCCGATCGCGTTCGATGAGTGTATGTTTCGAGGGATTGTCCGGGGGCCCACCAGACGTGCGCCCCATCCGAATCTCAAGGAGATATCTATGTTCGCCAAGCTTTTCGCCAACGCCACTGTTGCCCACGCACACTGCGACCTCTACTGCGGCGTCTATGACCCCGCACAGGCCAAGATCGAGGCGCTCTCGGTCCTCAAGACCGCCAAGAAGTACGCAGAGTCTGACGACGAGGTCTTCCGCGCCCGCTGTATCTCGATCAAGGAAGCTCGCGCCGAGGAGACCAAGCATCACCTGATGGTGCTCTGGGCAGACTTCTTCGCTCCTGACCATTTCGCAGCGCACCCCAACTTGCACCAGCTCTTCTGGGATGCCATCCATCAGGCCGGCGAGGCAAAGAAGACCATGGATCCCGCGGCTGGCGAGAAGCTCGTGTCGCTGATCGACGAAATCGCGGTCATCTTCTGGAGCACCGAGAAGTCCAAGGCAATGGGTGTCTACCCGCCGGCCTGATCCCATGCCGAAAGCGGCGAGATAGCGTTCGCAACGCATGTCGAGCCAGATCATCAACGAGCGCGTCACCGACGCAAGCAGTGGTGATCGATCGACGCGCGACCAAATTCTTGATGCGTCGCTGATCTGCTTTGCCCACGCGGGCTACAGCGGCACGTCATTGAACGACATTGCCGCCGAAGTCGGCATCCGGCGACCCAGCCTGTTGCACCACTTCCTGTCGAAGGAAGCGCTGTACGGCGAGGTGTTCGAGCGGCTGCTCAGCGACTGGTTTGCTCGGCTGGTCGGGGCGATTGACGCCCCGGCCTCCGGGTGGCTGAAGGTCGAGGGTGTGTTGCGGGCCGGATTCGGCTTCTTCGCCGACAATCCGAACTATGTGATCCTGATGCGCCGTGAGGCCATCGATGGTGGGGCACACCTGGGTATTGACCTCGCTGCCGTGTTGAGGCCGATGTTCGACCAGGCCGCTGACTATTTTCGACGCGAGATGGACGCTGGCACGTTTCGCGAACAGAACGCCGAGCAGTTGCTGCTCACCGGCTACGGCGCACTCCTCAGTTACTTTTCCGATGCTCCGTTCCTCGAGGGGCTGCTCGACGAGAATCCGCTGTCAGCAGCGGCGCTCGAACGCCGGAGCGCACACATCATCGAATTCTTTCGCGCTGCACTCGTGCCGTCCTGAACTCCGGAGGCCTGGAAAGTAGATTGGCGGGCTGATGGGCCATGACACGACCAATTCCACGACGCTCTCCGAACGAGACAGCAAGGCGCTGCTCGCCGACTACAGCGTGCCCATTGCCGGTGAACGTTTCGCCGGCACACCAGCTGCAGCGGTCGAGGCGGCGAATGAGCTTGGCTACCCGGTGGTGGCAAAGCTGAACGGCGATGCCATTGCGCATAAGACGGAACGCGGCCTGGTCAAGCTCCGGCTCGGCGATGCTGCAGCCGTCGAGCAAGCGGCGACCGACCTGCTGGCGGCTGCCCATCCGGACGACGGTGAGGTCGACGTCCTCATTGCGCCAATGATCAGCGGCAATCGTGAGTTGATCGCCGGCATTGTTCGGGATCCGCAATTCGGACCCACCGTGATGCTCGGCGTCGGCGGCATTCTTGCCGAGGCGGTCGCTGATGTGGTGTTCCGTCCGGCACCGGTTGACGCGATCACGGCCCTCGAGATGATCGACGACTTGGCAACACAGAAGCTGCTCGGCGAATTCCGTGGCGAGGCGGCGGTCGATCGCTCCCAACTGGTCGAGGTCCTGACCGGCCTCGGTCGCCTGGCTGCAGAACGCAGCGACGTCGCGAGCGTCGACATCAACCCACTCATCGTCGAGGCCAGCGGGCGCGTGGTGGCCGTTGACGGCCTGGTCGAGCTCGCGGCGGTGGCCACGGATCGCGCTGTGCTGCGTGCCCGGCCCAGCGACGAGCAATTTCAGGCATTGTTCGAACCTCGAGGCGTTGTGGTGTCCGGAGCGTCCACACACCCCGGCAAGTTCGGATTCGTTTCGCTTCACAACATCTTGGCGAGCGGGTTCGCTGGTGCGGTGTTCGGAACGAACCTCAAGGGCGAGGAGGTGCTCGGCATTCAGACCGTTGCCGACATCGCCGAAATTCCCGATGGCGCTGCCGACCTCGTTTTCGTGTGCACTCCGGCGGCCGGCAATCCCGATCTGTTGCGAGCCTGCGCAGCGAAAGGCATCCGAGCCGCATTTCTCACATCCGCCGGCTACGGCGAGGCCGACGAGGCCGGTCAGCGGGCCGAGGACGAGTTGGTGGCCCTCGCCGACGAACTGGGCATCTTGCTGGCAGGCCCGAACGGACAGGGCGTGGTCAGCACGCCCGTCGATCTCTGCGCCCAGATCGTTGCGCCTAATCCGCCGGCCGGGGGCATTGGCGTTGCGAGTCAGAGCGGCAACTTCGTCTCGACGTTCTTGAACATGTCGCGTGCGTCGGGGGTTGGAATCAGCCGTGCGATCTCAGCCGGCAATGCCGCAGCGGTCAGCGTTGCCGACTATCTCGACTGGTATGCCGACGACGATGCCACCAACGTGGGGCTTGCGTACATCGAAGGGATCACCGATGGACAGGGTCTGATCAACCGCCTGGCTGGAGCGGCCGATCGTAAACCGCTCGTCTTGGTCAAGGGTGGAGCGACCGAAGGCGGTGCGCAGGCGGCAGCGAGTCATACCGGAGCGTTGGCAGCCAACGACAAGATTTTCGATGGCGCCTGCCGCTCGGTCGGTATTTCGCGGGCACCGAGTGTCTCGGCGGCGTTCGACGCTGCTGCCACATTTGCGACCCAGCCGCTTCCCGCTGGGCCCAATGTCATGGTGCTCACCACGGTCGGTGGGTGGGGCGTGGTCACCGCTGATGCCATCACGAGCGCCGACGACTTGGTGCTGATGGACATCCCGTCGGATCTGGAAGCATCGATCGACGAACTCCTGCCGCCGCGGTGGAGTAAGAACAACCCAATCGACTGTGCCGGCGGGGAAACGCGCGACACCGTGCCTGACGTCATGGCGCTGTGTGCCGCGCACCCCGAGGTGCACTCGATCATCTATCTCGGCCTTGGTATCCAGTCGAACCAGGCGCGAATGATGCGTGAAGGACGTTTCTTTCCCGATCACGGGTTGGAACGAATTGTGGGCTACCACGAACGACAGGACGCTCGATTTGCCGAAGCGGCCCATGAGCTCAGCGTGTCGACGGGCAAGCCGATCCTGACGTGCACCGAACTTGCCGTCGCCGACCCCGACAATGCTGGGCCGGCGGCGGTGCGGGCGACTGGCCGACTCTGCTACTCGAGCGGCGGGCAAGCGGTTGCCGCACTGAGCCATCTCGTACGACGACAGATGTATCGGTCTGCGCGAGGTCTGTGAATCAGCCGGTGAGTCGACCTGAAGATCGAGTGCAGCGAGGGGACCGCCAACAGCGCCGGGGTCGCCCGCGGCGCAGCGCTGGGCCGCTCCTCGTCCTTGGCGCGTTCGCAGTCATCCCGGCAATCGCGCTCTTTGCGTTGTTCAGCTGGGCTGACGGATCGATCGAGGAGAACGAGCCAGCGCCGCCGCCGCCGAGCACCGTCGTGGCCCCACCCGCGTTCGCTGACCCGTTGAGTACGTCGATGCTGTCGATGCGGCGTGTACCAGCAGTGCTCTCGCGGCAGCTCAACGTGTCTGACTTCCAGCAGGAGCTGACACCATTTCTCGGCACGCTCAATGACCGGTCATGCGCAGCGGCCTCGGTCGATGGCATCCTGGTCGGTGCCAAAAACCTCGACCTGCCCGTCATTCCGGCCAGTAATGAGAAGCTCGTGGTCGCAGCAGTCGCACTCGATGTCGTCGGTCCCGAAACCGTGTTGACGACCTCGGTCGTCAGCGCCACGGCGCCGGTCGACGGCGTGATCGGCGGCGACCTGACGCTGGTTGGCGGCGGCGATCCACTGCTGTCGTCGGATTGGTATCCGACGTCGAACCTCGAGCGGTATGCAGTGCTTTCGCCGACGTCGCTCGACACGCTGGCAGACCGAGTACGTGATGCCGGCATCACGGCGATCACCGGCAACGTCGTTGGCGATGGCTCCCGGTACGACGACGAATTCTTTGCGCCGGGATGGGGCGACGGTGTGGCCGGGCTTGAGGCGGGCCCCTATGACGCTTTGATGGCAAACGACAGCCGAGTGCTCGGCGAACAGCAACGTGCGAACGACCCAAACACCGGCGCGGCCCGAGAATTCATCCGGCTGCTGAACGAACGCGGCATCACCGTTGCAGGTTCGGCTGCAAGTGGTATCGCTCCGACCGGGGGGAACGTCATCGCCACAATCGACTCCGCGCCCGTTTCAGATGTCGTCGGAGAAATGCTGGCCAACAGTGACAACAACACCGCCGAACTCCTGATGAAGGAGATCGGACTTGTCGGTGAAGGAATCGGCTCGCGCGAAGCCGGCGCTCGCGTCATGACCGCCAAGCTGGTGGAGTGGGGGATCGACACCACCTCGGTCGTGCTGTCCGATGGGTCCGGTCTCAGCCTCGACAACCGAATCACCTGCTCCGCCTTGCTGTCCGTCATGCAACGGTTCACTCCCGACAGTGCCTTCGGATCTGGTTTGCCGATTGCCGGCCAGACCGGAACTCTGACCGGCATCTTCACCGATCATCCGCTGGCCGGTCGCCTCACGGGGAAGACAGGCACGCTCAACAATCCGCCCTTCAATGCCGACCCGCCGGCGGTGAAGGCGCTGTCGGGATACGTCGCCGTCGACGGCGGGACTGCTGTCGAATATGTCTTGGTGCTCAACGGGCCGACGATCTCGGACCAGAGCGAGTACCGGCCGGTGTGGACTGCGCTCGCCGATGTACTGAACACGTATCCGGCCGGAGCGACCCCTGCCGAACTCGGACCGCGTTGATGGGGTGTCATGACTTCACCGCCTCAGCCGGGTAGACAACCACTGTGAACATGCGGGTCGACGTGGTCGCATCGCCGGTCAGGTACCGGAAGATGCCGCTCTTCCTGCTGTGCGCTCTTGCGTTGCTGCCGGCGATTGGTTTGCTCAGCGTCCACTGGTGGCTCCGCGACGAGGCGGACAGATACGACGACACTCGCTCTGCAGTCGAGTCGCTATCCGCAGATGATGACGATCGACCCGCAGCTTCTCGCCGCGACACCGAGCGAGCCAAGCGAGCTGCGATCTTGTCGACGTCACTCTTCGACTACCGCCGTTTGCCGGACGCGGTTGCCGGATCGGCGAGCATCAATCGCCTTGAGGTTCAAGTCGCGAGGGCGTTGCCCGTGATCGACGGCCGGTCGTGTGCTGCAGTTTCGGTCGACGGTATTGCAGTCGGTGCGGTGAACGAGACGGCCTCCGTCATCCCTGCGAGTACCGTCAAGTTGATCGTTGCAGCGGTGGCGCTCGAGGTGCTCGGACCCGACTTCACCTACGCGACATCCGTACGCATCCCTGCTGTCGTCGAGGGCGTTGTCGACGGCGACGTCTACCTCGTTGGCGGCGGTGACCCGCTGTTGACGTCTGATGACTACCCGATTGATGACGACACGCTGCCGGCCTTCGCGACGACGTCACTCGACGTCCTCGCCGACGCTCTCGTCGCAGCAGGCGTCGAGCGCATCAATGGCTCCGTCATCGGCGATGGGACGCGCTACGACGACGAGTTCGTGATCGATAGTTGGGGCGACGGGGTCGCGTTCAACGATGCCGGCCCGTATGACGCACTACTCGTGAATGACGCTCGAGTCAGAGGCCGCAGCGGAGTGCAAGACGACCCCAACGTCGGTGCAGCGCGCGAGTTTGCCCGATTGCTGGGTGATCGCGGGATCAGGGTGGCCGACGGGTGGGGAAGCGGCCCAGCCTCAACGCAGACCACCGTGGTTGGCACCGTTGAGTCGCAACCACTGGGAGAGATTGTTCGCGAGATGCTGACGAACAGCGACAACAACACTGCAGAGTTATTGGTGAAGGAACTGGGCTTCGCCGAGACTGGAGAGGGCACACGATTCGCAGGACTTGTCGTGATCGACCGGGTGCTCCGCCAATGGGGTGTGCCCCTCAATGGTGTTCGCTTGCTCGATGGTTCGGGTCTCACGCCGACGACGCAGATGACCTGCCAAGCGCTCCTCGACGTTCTGCAACGATCACGTGGCACGGTGCTGCAGACCAGTCTGCCGATCGCCGGACAAACGGGGACGCTTCGCGACGAGTTCATCGACAGCGGTGTTGAAGGCCGGCTGTTCGCGAAGACCGGAACACTTGGCAACCCGCCCAGCGATGAGCCGCCGCTCGCGTCGAAAGCACTCGCTGGCTACGTGTCCGGCGGAAATGGCGCCGCCATCGAGTTCGTGGTGATCCTCAATGCAGACGAGATCACCGAAGAGGACTATCGCTCGATCTGGGCGACGTTCGGACAACGTTTTGCGACCTTCCCTGACGCGCCGCCGACCAAGGATCTCCAGCCCCGCTGAGCACGTTCCTCGGCGTCGGCCTACAGTGCCGCGATGGCCGTGATGCCGATGTTCCCGCTCGGAATGGTGCTCCTGCCCGGAGGCGTTCTGCCGTTGCACGTGTTCGAACCTCGGTATCGGCAGATGATCATCGATTGCTTGCAGGAAGACGGTCATCCGGAATTCGGACAGGCCCTGATCACTCACGGCGCCGACGCGGGCGGAGGCGACGAGCGGGCGATGGTGGGAACTGTTGCCCAAATGATTCAAGTCGAGGCACTCGATGAGGAGCGGTATGCCCTTGTCGCCGTTGGCACGCGCCGCATCCGCATTCATGCCTGGTTGCCAGATGCGCCGTATCCGATCGCAGATGTCGACGACTGGCCCGATGACGAACCAGACCCCGAAGGTCTCGCGATCGCTGTTGCAGCCACGCATGCGCGGGTGCAGGCAACGCTCAAGATGGCAGTCGAACTTGGCGATGTCAGCGCTGAAACCATTGAGTCCGAAATCTCTGATGACCCATTGTTCGCGACCTACCACCTCGCCTCCTTGGCTCCCATCGGACCCGCAGATCGCTACCGCCTACTGGCCGCGGCGGGCCCGGCGGAGCGCCTCGATGTCCTCGAAGATGTCCTCGATGATGTCGAGGCCATGCTGAAGTTCCGTCTGATCTGATAGAAACTGATCCGTGCCAGACAGCATCGATGTGACGAAGCCACCTCCGAAGAGCGACGATGCGTCGCTCGGCGAGGTGGTCGAATTCGTCAAGACCTACGCCAAGCAAGAGACACTCGGCCCGCTGAAGGGCGCCGGTTCATGGCTGGCCTATGGTGCTGCCGGGGCGTTTGCGCTGGGGGTTGGTCTCTTGATGATCCTGCTCGGCGTGTTGCGCTTGGTGCAAGCTGAGATCAGCTGGGCCAACGGCGGAGCGTGGTCGTGGGTCGCCTACGGCATCACCTTGGTCGTCACGATGATCTTGTTGACCCTCACGGTGCTCCGCATCAAAAAGGCGTACCTGAACAAAGAACCCCTCCCGAAGAAGAAGTCCTGAGAGAAGGAGCCGTCACGATGGCCAAGAAGACACCCGACACTCCTGAGTCGATCACCGCTGACGACCTGCGCGACAAACTGCAGGGCCTCCAGGGCGAGGTACAGGGCAAGGTCGACGACAAAAAGACCACCATCGCCAGCGTCGCCGGCGGCGGCGCAATGGTCCTGATGATTCTCTTCTTCCTGCTCGGCAAGCGTTCAGGAAAGAAGAAGAGCGCAATCGTCGAGATCCGCCGCGTCTGATGGCGCTGCTTCCGTACGCCCTCCAGCCAAGTCGGTTGATTCGACGTACCGCGCTCCGCCGAGGGTCGAGTGGCACGTCCATTTTCTGGAGCTCCATTGCGGGGATACTTCTCGGCCAGGGGAGTTACGTTCGATCCCAGGCGATCCGGCGCGGCCTGATCGGAGGGAGCCGCTCGTGGCAGGTGCTCGCCGGTCTCATGATCCTCAAGGAAGCAGCAAGTTCGGCGGGCAAGCAACCCGAGTATCTCGGTAAGCAAAAGGTGGGCATGGGTTCGTTCTTGCGGCTGACGACCGAGAAGCCGATGACCAAGAAGCAGCAAAAGGCCGCAGGTGTCACCAAGGCCAGCATCAAGGCGCAGGCGAGTGCCGACGTTGCTGCTGCGTGGGCAAAAAAGGCTGCGACAAACCCCAAGCGCAAGGTCGTACGCCGCGCCGAAAAGACTGCGACGATGGCAGCGGCCGATCGTCGAGCCGCCGACAAGAGAGCTGGCAGGCGAGCCTCATGACGGTGGCACGGTGAAGGGCGCCTTGTGAAGGTGCTGCTCCGCAATCCGAAGCGAGAAGTCGAGGTCGCCGGTGGCCGGTCGGTCAACCGACTGCTCGATGATCTCGAACTGAGCAGGGAAGCACACTTGATCATTCGCAACGGGACACTTGTACCGGGCGACGCTCGGCTCGACGAGACCGATGTGATCGAGGTTCGTCCGGTGATTTCTGGAGGATGACCGCGCAACCCAGCCGCTGCCGGTCGTGCAAGGCGCCAGCGGTCATCGATCTGCCCCGTCACAACGCAAACTTCTGCGCTGAGCACCTCATTCAGTTGTGTCATCGTCAAATGGCCAAGGCCATCGATGACTACGACATGTTTCGTCCAACTGACCGCTTGCTCGTCGCTGTCAGCGGAGGCAAGGACTCCCTCGCGGTGTGGGAGATGTTGATCGAGGCTGGCTATCAGGCTGACGGTCTGTACATCGGCTTGGGTATCGGCGAGTACTCCGAAGACAGCGGCGGCTACGTCCGGCGGTTCGCCGACGAGCGGGATCTGCACCTGGTCACGATCGACCTTCGGGAAGACTACGGATACGACGTGCCGACGGCAGCCATCGCCACCAAACGGGTGCCCTGCTCCGCGTGCGGACTGTCGAAGCGGAGACTGTTTGACAAAGCTGCCATGGATGGCGGCTACGACGCTGTTGTCACGGGACACAATCTCGATGACGAAGCGGCGGTGTTGTTCGGCAACACCCTGCGTTGGGAAGTCGACTACCTCGCACGCCAGTTCCCTGTCCTTGAAGCGCGCGATGGCTTTCCGAAGAAGTGCAAGCCCCTCGTTCGACTCACCGAACGGGAGATGGCGGCGTATTGCCTCGTTCGTGGTATCGACTACGTCGTCGAAGAATGCCCCATCGCAGCGGGTAATCGGCACCTGGGGTATAAAGAGGCGCTCAACGCCATCGAGAAACAGTCGCCAGGATCGAAGTCAGCCTTTTACCTCAACTTCTTGTCACAGATGTCGCCACTGCTGGAAGGGCAGTCGGCAGCGGCCCAGGGTGAGGTTGACGAATGCAAACGCTGCGGCGCACCGACCACCGGAGATGTCTGCGCGTTCTGCCGTTTGGTCGAGAAGTCGGGTACACATGTGGCGGTGCCCGTCGAGATGGTGCTGAAAACGCGCCGCCGACGACATTGACGACTCACGAGATGGAACACGGAACTGACCGATGACTGGAATCTTCGCCGCTGGCGAAAAGGCGCTGCTGCTCGACAGCAAGAAGCGCCGCTACTTAATCGACCTCGCCGACGACGGTGAGTTTCACAGTCACAACGGCTTCGTCGCGCACAGCCAGATCATCGGGGAACCCGAAGGTCTGTTCGTCAATTCGACGAAAGGCGCGGAATACATCGTCATCCGGCCGACCCTCGAGGACTTCGTCGTCGAAATGCCTCGTGGTGCTCAAGTGATTTATCCGAAGGATCTCGGCCCAATCTGCATGCTCGCTGATATCGGACCCGGAGTCAGGGTGTTCGAAAGTGGCGTTGGATCAGGCGCGTTGTCGATGACCATGCTGCGGTATGGCGCACACATCACGGGCTACGAGCTGCGCGAAGATTTTGCGAATCGGGCAAAGAAGAACGTGGCCAGCTTCCTCGGCGAGGAGGCGCTCGAACGTTACGACGTGCACATCCGTGATGGGTACGAAGGCATCGACGCCGAACACGGGCCGTTCGATCGTGTCATCCTGGATATCCCCGAGCCGTGGCAAGTCATCCCTCATGCGGAAAAGGTGCTCCAGGCCGGCGGAATCTTCCTTGCCTACACGCCCTCGATCACGCAGGCGTCACAGGTTCGTGAAGCCCTGCGCGGCAAGTGGATCGACACCCGCACGATCGAAGTCTTGCATCGTGGCTGGCATATCGAGGGCCAAGCAGTCAGACCTGATCACCGCATGGTCGCCCACACTGGCTTCCTCACCGTCGGTCGGTTTCTCGGTCTGAAAAAGTAGACCCGGCCCGCCGCCCGACGTGTCGAGCAACGGTGGGGAAGTCAGATCAGGGTTCGATGTAAATGCACTCGCCGGGGCACTCTTCGGCGCTCTCGACCACAGCATCAAGTTGGCTGTCCGGGAACTCGGCGAGGCCTTCGGCGCCTTCCGGGTTGCCTTTCGCCTTGGCGAAGATCTTGTCGCCTTCGACGACGTAAGCAAGACCATCGTCGAGCAGCGTGAAGACGTCGGGTGCGATTTCTTCGCAGAGTCCGTCGCCGGTACAGAGATCCTGATCGATCCAGACCTTCATGTCAGTGTGGCTCCCTCTTCGTCGGAGATTGGTTCTGAGCTGGCGCTCGGAGGTTGAGGTGCACGCTGATGTGCGCCCCGGTTGATGCCACGAAGTTTACACGGTGAACATCGTGTCAACGTGTTGCCTGCGCCAATGCTGGCGAGGTCACGCGGTGTACATTCGGTCCATGGCAGACACCGACGGTCTCGACGCAGACCTCGCTGCGCAAGTGGCGACGCTGAACGATGAAATCGCGCATCTTCGAGGGCGTCTTGCAGATGCGCCACGGCGTGTTCGCTCGCTCGAAGAACGCTTGCTTGAGACAAAGGGACAGTTGGCCCAGGCAGTAAGCCAGAACGAGAAGCTGTCGTACACGCTGCGGGAAGCGCGCGAGCACATCTCGACACTGCGCGAGGAAGTCGACAAGTTGTCGCAACCTCCGTCAGCGTACGGCGTCGTCGTCGGCAAGAACGACGACGAAACGGTCGATGTGCTCACCAGCGGCCGCAAGATGCGCGTGGCGTTACATCCCGATATCGACCACGAACTGCTCAACCGCGGCGCCGAAGTCGTGCTCAACGAGAGCTTCAACGTGGTGATGGCCCGGCAGTCTGAGATCAGTGGCGAGGTGGTCACCGCCAAGGACGTGATGGACGATGGCATTCGTGTGCTGGTGGTCGGGCGCGCCGACGAAGAGCGGGTCTGTGAACTCTCTGACGTCTTGCGCGGCACGCTGATCCGCAGCGGTGACCACCTGCGCCTCGACCCGCGTTCAAATCTGCTGTTGGAGAAGTTGCCGCGGCCAGAAGTCGAGGACCTTCTGCTCGAGGAGGTTCCAGACATCTCCTACACCGACATTGGTGGTCTCGACGATCAGATTGAGCAGATCGCGGATGCGGTCGAGCTGCCCTTCCTCCATCACGACCTGTTTGCTGAACACCAGTTACCGGCTCCGAAGGGGATCCTGCTGTACGGCCCACCTGGTTGCGGCAAGACACTGATTGCCAAAGCGGTGGCCAACAGCCTCGCCAAGAAGGTCGCTGACAAGGTTGGCGAGGGCAAGGGCCGGTCGTACTTCATCAATATCAAGGGCCCCGAATTGCTCAACAAGTATGTGGGCGAAACCGAGCGACAGATTCGCCTCGTCTTCCAGAGAGCACGTGAGAAAAGCGACGAGGGCTGGCCCGTCATCGTGTTTTTCGATGAGATGGATTCGATGTTCCGCACACGTGGCACAGGAATCAGCTCCGACATGGAGTCGACGATCGTCCCCCAGCTACTGGCTGAGATCGACGGCGTTGAAGGCCTGAAGAACGTCATCGTGATCGGCGCGACGAACCGTGAGGACCTGATCGACCCGGCCATTCTCCGCCCGGGTCGTCTCGACGTGAAGATCAAGATCGAGCGACCGAACGAGGTCGGGGCCCGATCAATCTTCGCCCAGTATCTCACCAACGAGATTCCGCTCGATCAGTCCGAGTCGATCGACACGATGCTCGACGCGACGGTCGCCGAGATGTACCAGGATGACGAGGCCAACCAGTTTCTTGAGGTCACCTACCAAAACGGTGACAAAGAGATCATGTTTTACAAGGACTTCGCGTCCGGGGCCATGATCGAGAACATCGTGCGCCGCGCGAAGAAGCTCGCCATCAAGCGAGTCATCGATGGCGGCGCCAAAGGTGTGTGCACTCAAGACCTGCTCGACTCAATCAAGCAGGAGTACAAGGAACATCAGGACTTGCCGAACACAACCAATCCTGACGACTGGGCCAAGATCTCGGGCAAGAAAGGCGAACGCATCGTGTTCATCCGCACGCTCGTTACCGAAGATGCTGAGGATGACCTTGCCGGCGGTCGTGCCATCGAACGAGTGGCGACCGGCCAGTATCTCTAAGCGGCGTCGCGCTCGAGCGAGCGCATCGCCCACGCTCCGAGGATCGGGCCGGGAGCGAGGAGGGCGAACGCCCAGCCCCAGCCAGCAGCGTCACGGATGAGAGGGACGAGGAAGATCGTGAAGACGGTCAGCGTGAAGCCAGCTGCGAGCTGCACCGTCAGAGCAGTTCCGACGTAGCGAGGGTCAACCGACTCGGTGACGATGGCGCTGAATTGAGCGCTGTCCGCCACGACCCAGAAGCCCCATATCAGGCCGGCGACCACAACAATGGGTGCCGGAGCGTCGACCAGAAACCCCGTGAAGACTGCGGCGCCTGCGGACCACCGCAGTGCCTGGCCGGCCGCGGACGCTCGGCTGCGACGGTCGCTGAGCACGCCTGCAACCACCGATCCAGCCGCACCGATGGCGATGACGCCGAACGCCGCGAGGCTGGCGCTGCGACTTGTGCTGAACACGTCCCCGTAGAACGCGGCGATCCACGCCCACATCGCGTACAACTCCCACATGTGTCCGAAGTAGCCGGCACTCGCCAAGCGAAACGATCGATTCCGAAGGATCACCCCGAACTGGGACGGATCAAAGGGTGCCGCTGCCATGGAATCCGGACCAGCGACGCAGACTCGTTCGGCGATCAACCCCCCGAGCAACGTGAGACCCGATGCCATGATGAGTGTTGCTTGCCAATCGAGCCCGCCGAGCGCATTGATCAAGTGGGGGAGCGCTGAACCGACGGTGAGCGCCCCGATCATCACCCCGAGCGCCAGGCCGCGTCCTGTTCGGAACCATGCGGCCATTGCTTTGATCGCCGGCGGGTAGACGGCCGCAAGAAAAGCCCCAGTGATGAACCGTGCAGCGACAGCCAGGGAGAACCCATCGGCCGCTACCACCAGCAGGTTTGCGAACGCTGCGCCGACCGCGCCGATTGCGAACAGGCGAAGGGGAGCGATGCGGTCGGCCAAGTTGGTGAGGGCCGTCACCAATGCGCCTGCCACGAAGCCCAGCTGGACCACGATCGTCAGCCAACTCGCCTGTCCATCTGACAGTGACCATTCAACGCGCAGCTGACTCAGTACCGCTGCGGTCGAGAACCATGTGGACATCGCGAGCACCAAGGCAACGGCGAGCACGACGAGCTCGCGATGTCGTGGCGCCAAGGCGCGCGAAGTGAGGCCCACAACAATTCGAACAATTTCCACGGCACGCCCATTCCGACTCACCCAGATGTTCGCGGGATCGTCATGGGTACCGTCTGGGCATGGCAGCGAAGCGAATCAAGCACGACATTGTGATCTTTGGAGCAACAAGCTTCGTCGGGCAGATCCTCTGCAAGTACATGGTCGACCGGCATGGTGTTGATGGCGAGAGCATCAACTGGGCCATCGCCGGCCGGAATGCGCAAAAACTCGAGGCCGTCGTCGAGTCGACGGGCGCAGATGTGCCGCGCATCGTGGCCGACGCTGGCGATGCTGATGCAATCGCCGCCCTCTGCGCTTCGACGAAGCTGGTGGTGTCCACCGTGGGGCCCTACGCGCTGTATGGATCGAAGCTCGTTGCAGCAGTGGCCGAAGCAGGGATCGACTACTGCGACCTCACTGGCGAGCCACAGTGGATGCAGCGCATGATCGACCGATACCAGGACCGTGCGACTGAGACCGGAGCCAGAATCGTGCACGCGTGCGGTTTTGACTCGATCCCCTCCGACCTCGGTGTCTGGTACACGCAGCAGGAAGCGATCGATCAGCTCGGTGAGCCCTGCGTGTCGATCTCGATGGGGGTCAAGGCAATGAAGGGGGGAGCGAGCGGTGGCACGGTGGCCTCGATGATGAACATGATGGAAGAGGTTTCGGCCGATCCGAGCCTGCGCCACGTCCTCGGCAACCCCTACGCCATCGCTCCGAAAGGCGACCGGACAGGGCCCGACCAACCGAACGTGACTCTTCCCCAGTACGACGATGGTCTTGACTCCTGGTTGGCCCCATTCGTCATGGCGGCAACCAATACACGCGTGGTGTTCCGAACCCACGCGCTCCTCGATCATCAATGGGGCGATGACTTCACGTACGGCGAGGCAATGATGATGGGCGAAGGCCTGGGCGGTCGGGCCAAGGCGATGTCACTGAGCGGCGCCATGGGTGGATTGATGGGTGCCGCCGCGGTTGGCCCGATGCGCAAGATGATGGGCCGTTTCCTTCCAGAGCCTGGCGAAGGCCCGTCACCTGACGCACAAGAGCAGGGGTTCTTCGACATCCGCTTTCATGGCACCACGGCATCGGGCGCTGAGATCATGACGAAGGTGACGGGCGACCGCGACCCTGGATATGGCTCGACGTCAAAGATGCTGGGCGAGTCGGCTCTGGCGTTGCTCGACTCGGATGCCCCTGGCGGCTTCTGGACACCGGCCACCGCACTCGGAGACGACCTCATCAGCCGGCTCGTCGAGCATGCTGGGTTGACCTTCGAGGTGCTCTGAGCACCGGTCGTACCGCCCATTCTGACTCGCCTGCTCGGCGGGGTCGGGATAGGTTCAAGGGATGGCTTTGCCCAAGGTGCTCGGGATTGAGACCGAGTACGGAATTTTCGTACGTGGCGGGGACAACAACCCTGTCTCGGCGTCGTCGTTGTTGATCAACGCGTACGTCGCAGCGCAGCGCCAAGCAAGCCGAATCGGATGGGACTTCGAAGACGAGCAACCGACGACCGACGCGCGTGGATTCACCATGGACGAGTCCATTGCGCCGGAGGTCGAAACCACTCTGGTCAACGCGGTACTGACCAACGGCGCCCGGTACTACGTTGACCATGCCCATCCGGAGATCTCCACACCGGAGGTCACCGACGCCCGCGAGGCTGTCGTTTGGGATCGGGCGGCCGACGAGATTGTTCGTGACTCGATGGCCTACGCCCGCGATCTGCTTGACGACAGCGCCGAGATCATCATTCACAAGAACAATTCCGACGGGAAGGGCAACAGTTACGGCTGTCACGAGAACTATCTGGTGGCACGCGAGCTCCCGTTCGGACGACTCACCAGCCAAATCACGCCGCACTTTGTCACCCGCCAGATCTTCACCGGGGCTGGCAAGGTCGGCTGCGAGCTGCCGGGTCGACCCAATGACGACATCGGCTACCAGATCAGCCAGCGAGCCGATTTCTTCGAAGAGGAGGTCGGTCTCGAGACCACGCTCAAACGCCCCATCGTGAACACCCGCGACGAACCGCACGCTGATCCGTTGAAGTATCGACGACTGCATGTCATCGTCGGTGACGCCAACATGAGCGAAGTGGCGACCTACCTCAAGGTGGGGACCACGGCAATCATCCTGTCCATGATCGAGGACGACGAGCTCGGCGACGATTGGACTCTCGGCAATCCCGTGCCAGCGATCCGCCAGGTCAGCCATGATCCATCGCTCCGCCAGACGATCATGTTGCGGAACGGCAACCGCGCAACGGCCCTCGAGGTCCAATGGGGATTGTTCGAGCGGGCGCAGAAATATGTGCAGGCGCGCGGCCTCGCGGCTGTTGGCGCTGACGTCGGTGCTGATGTCATGGAGAAGTGGGAGCACGTGCTCACCGGCCTTGAGCATGACCCTGATTCGGTGGCGCACTGGGTCGACTGGGTTGCCAAGCGTCGCATCGTCGACGGCTACTCCGATCGTTACGACCTGAAACCTGGCGCTCAACGGCTCAAGGCGATCGATTTGCAGTATCACGACATGCGGGCGGACAAGTGCCTGGCGCTGCGCGCTGGCCTCGACACGATCGTCACGGACGCCGAAGCCCGCGCCGCCATGACCGAGCCTCCGGAATCGACCCGCGCGTACTTTCGCGGTCGCTGTCTTGAGAAGTTTCCAGATGACATTGTTGCCGCCAATTGGGACTCCCTGGTCTTCGACATTGGACGTGATCCACTGCGTCGCGTGCCGATGATGGAACCGTTGCGCGGTACGGCAGATCACGTTGGTACGTTGATCGACACGAGCGCCACTGCGCGCGAACTGCTCGACCGACTGGGCCAGTAACGCAACCGGGCCGAGAGTTCGCTCGAGGCAGACACAGGAGAGATCGATGGCTGAACGCATCCAGAAGTCCAAGACGACTCACGAGAAGTCTGAAACCCCCGACACGGCTGCCGATGCAGTCACCGAGACCGGCGAGAAGATCAAAGCTGACATCGACGATCTTCTCGACGAGATCGATGACGTGCTCGAAACGAACGCCGAGGACTTTGTGAAGTCCTACGTGCAGAAGGGCGGTCAGTAACTCGTGGCAATGCCGTTCTTCACTCCCGGTGACGACCCGGGGTCCAGTTTCCCTGAACTGCTCCGCCGCATCGGGCTGACCTCGCATTCGACGATGACCGCCTCGTCGGTGCCAGGCCACGAACTGTCGGTGCCGCATGCCACGACGTGCGTCGCACTCAAGTTTGCCGACGGTGTCGTGATGGCCGGGGATCGCCGAGCGACGTCTGGCAATCTGATCTCGCATCGGGCGATGGAGAAGGTCGTTCAGGCCGATCGTCACAGCGCTGTGGCCATCGCGGGCGCCGCTGGGCCGGCGATGGAGATGGTCAAGATGTTTCAGCTCCAACTCGAGCATTACGAGAAGGTCGAGGGCAATGCGCTCAGCCTCGAGGGCAAGGCGAATCAGCTCTCGTCCATGGTCCGGAGCAACTTGCCTGCGGCGATGCAGGGGATGGTCGTCGTCCCGATCTTCGCCGGCTTCGACCTTCGTCGCGGTGCTGGTCGGTTGTGGGACTTCGATGCCACCGGCGGACGCTACGAAGAGCGCGATTTCGTGTCGACGGGCTCCGGCAGCCTGCACGCCAGCACGGTGATGAAGGTCGGGTATCAACCCGAACTCAGTCGTGATGACGCGCTCCAACTTGCCTGTCGTTCGCTCTGGGAAGCAGCTGATGCCGATAGCGCCACGGGAGGCCCTGACGTGGTTCGCGGGATCTATCCGGTCGTTGCTGCCATTGATGTCGACGGGTGGGAACGCATCGACGACGACGAATTGGTCACACGTTTCGACAGCATTCGCGAGGAGGCGAGTCACCGATGAGCCAGCCGTTCTACGTCGCACCAGAACAGATGATGAAGGACCGCGCTGATTATGCGCGCAAGGGCATCGCCCGCGGGCGGGCACTCGTTGCATTGCGGTACACCGAAGGATTGGTCATTGTTGCCGAGAACGGGTCAGACACTCTGCGCAAAGTCAGTGAGATCTACGACCGCATCGCCTTCGCTGGTGTCGGCAAATACAACGAGTTCGACCAACTGCGCGTTGCCGGTGTCCGCGCAGCAGATCTCAAGGGGTTTCAGTACTCGCGCGATGATGTCGACGCGCGAAGCTTGGCCAACAGCTATGCACAGATGCTCGGCAATATTTTCACCCACGAGATGAAGCCGATGGAAGTCGAGATACTTGTCGCCGAAGTCGGTTTGGTTGAAGCCGGCGACCAGATGTTCCACCTGCTCTACGACGGAACCGTCGTCGATGCCCGCGACTACGCGGCAATCGGAGGTGATGCTGAGGCGGTGCGCGAACGACTCGCGGAGACGTGGACAGCGGGGCTCGACCGCTCCGCTGCGGTCCGTGTCGGCCTCAACGCCCTGAGTGGACCCGACCGTGACATCGCAGCGGCAGAACTTGAAGTCGCTGAGTTGTCTCGTGGCAATGGTCGTCGATGCTTCAGTCGAATCGACGCAACGACGCTCGCCGACATCCTCGCCTGACACCTGCTACCGCCGTCTGTGTCGGGATTTTGCGGACCGGTCCGCAAAAACGGCATGGCAGTATCAAGATGCCACAACGTCGGCGATGTCAACTTGCGCCTGCTTTCATGCCCGCATGTCAGAAACAAAACGCCAGAAGCTGCTCGGCGCCGCAAGGGCCACCTCAAACCCCAGCTTTTCCGGACGCCGTATCGAATCAATCTGCACCGAAGCCATCTTCCACTTAAGGAACTCACGCCGAGCTCAACTCGCCGCACAGCGAGTCAAACAAAGAGAAGTATGCCGCTCTCGCAGAGGTCGCTTTCAGCGCTGGACCAACTTGTCAATTGAAGAGCCCCAACGCAGAAATCAGACCCCTTTCGACCTGCCAACGCGCGCAGCCGTCGGCGACCTCAAAGCTGCAGCCCAGCCTGTTACACGTCTGCGGCGAGATAGCTCCCGGCTACAATTGATATGAAAGACAAGACCGGTATGAGGCACAAAATAAAAATAGATCAGGGACAGGCGCGTGCCGCCGTCGCAGGCGCCTGCCTAGTAGTTGTCGCAGCGTGCTCGGGGAGCGACGCGTCCCAAGTCGGCGCAAACACCTCCGTCTCCGACGTAGCCGATAGCCAAGCGGTTGATACCGAAATCGTCACGAAAATCGAAGAACCTGCAGAAGCAGAAACGCTCTCATCAAAATCGCAGACGGAGAGCCCAGAACCGAAATACGAGACCGCGGGCTCACAAGCGCTCTTTGACCAAAGTGTGGTGCGAACCTTCGAGATCAACCTGTCTGCTGAGTCCCTCGCCAAACTCGATGCCGATCCAGCAGCCGAAGAGTACGTCGAGGGAAGCCTGACCTTTGACGGCGAGACAATCGAGCGGATCGGCGTTCGATACAAAGGGTCGATCGGGGCGTTTCTGGGCTGCACCGAAGGGCCCAACCCATTCGAGCCATCGGGGGCAAAGACATGCTCAAAACTGTCGATCAAACTGAAGATCAACTGGGATGGCGCCGACACTGAGTTCTACGGGCAACGCAAAGTCCAACTCCATTCGATGAACAACGATCCGACCCTCATGCGCGAAAGATTGGGCTACCTAATGTTCGCTGAGGCTGGTGTCCCTTCACCGCGAGCGACTCACGCTCGAGTGGTGATCAACGATGAGTTCGTCGGCCTGTTTGCGCTCATAGAGCAAATCGACGGACAGTTCGCACGCGATCGCTTCAGTGACGGAAATGGGAACCTGTACAAAGAGGTCTGGCCATTCGACGCAGACGGCGAAGTTCAGTCGATAGAGGTTCTGATCGACGGCTTAAAGACGAACGAGAAGGACGATCCGTCAACAGACTTGACCCGGTCTCTGGCCAGCGAAATACTCGACTCCGGCGCGACAACAGATGCTGCGGCCGCGCGTCGGGTGCTCGGCGAGCGCACCGAAATGGACTCATTCGTTGCCTACGCAGTGGTCGATCGAGCGATCAATCACGACGATGGGCCGTTCCACTGGTACTGCAGCTCGACGTGCGAGGCCCACAACTACTACTTGTACGAAGAACCTGCGGCAGACGTTCTCCACATCATTCCCTGGGATCTGGACAATGCAATGCAGAACTGGACGCCGGACGACGCCAACCCGATCGCTCAGTTCACGAAGATTGCCGATGAATTCGGAGAGATAAGTAATGACTGCCAGCCGTTTCAGTTCGGCGGCCTGGCTCCCCCCCAGCGTTCTGCCGCGTGCGATCCACTAACCGCTGCGTGGTCGCTGCTCGACGAAGAGTTCGACCGGATTAATGCCGAATTCCGGTCAGGACCTTTTGCCATCGAAAACGTGTCCGAACTGCTGGAATCATGGCGGACACAAATTGCACCGCATGTCGCCGTAGCCGCCGATGCCGACCCGCAAGCACTGACCGTTGATGTCTGGAACGCGTCACTCGACCAACTACTCGCCGACATTGCCGCCGAACCCTCCCGTCAGGAGTCCTAAATGTCCACAGGCGCACTGGTGGCCGCAGATCTGATCGCCGTATCGATTCTTGCGTTCGCTCTGTACTTCCCGCGACATCGCCGGCGAGACATGATCGTCGCAATCCTCTGCATCAACATCGGCGTGCTCGCAGTGGCGACAACACTGGCTCAATCCACCGTGTCAGCCGGCCTCGGATTGGGGTTGTTCGGGGTCTTGTCGATTATTCGGCTGCGGTCCCAGGAACTCGATCAAGAGGAGGTCGCCTACTACTTCTCGGCTCTAGCGCTAGGACTTCTCGGAGGCATTCAGGTCGAACCGGCATGGGTGACCCCCGTGCTGATGGCAGCGTTGCTAGCAGCGTTGTTTGTTGGCGATCACCCCCGTCTCTTTTCGAGGACACGAACGCAAACTGTGACCCTTGGGGCGGCGTACACATCTGAAGTCCAGCTAACGGAACGACTAGAAGAAATGCTGGGTTGTCGAGTCAGGCGACTCAAGGTCCGGCAGATCAATCTCGTGAACGACACAACCGTGGTGGACGTTCGCTACGAACTCGTCGGTGACGGCCCGCCCCCCAGAGCGCAGCGCACCGGATGAGCGAATTCGACCGTGGCTTCGCCGCAATGGTCGCAGAGATGCCTTGCGTTCAACTCGGCGAGGTCAACGAGGCAGCAGCATTGCAGACGAGAATTGACCGAAAGTACGTGGTCGCTCTCGATTTGCTTGACAGATTGGACTTTGACGAGCACGTCATGGTGCTCGAAATCGACACCCGCCGCCATTTCCGCTACGCAACGACCTATTACGACACTAAAGAACGCGATCTTTATCTCGACACCGCCTACCGCCGCCCGACTCGCTTCAAAGTGCGAATTAGATCGTACGTTGATTCGGGTCTGACGCTGCTGGAGGTCAAACGCAAGGATGGTCGCAGTAAGACCGTGAAAAGTCGACACCCGGTCGCGACCGGTGAAGAACTTTCTTGTCTGACCCCGTCGATGCGAGCTTTCGTGAATGCCGAAGTCGACACCGGGCTGACCGACCGACTTTGCATCGCAGCAACGACGCGGTTCAATCGCACGACGGCCGTCGACACTGTCGTCGGAGCTCGCTACACCATTGACCGCGATGTCCGTGCCGACACACCCGACGGTCACATCGCCTCGCTGACAGAGGCAGCAGTCGTCGAGACCAAGTCCAGCGGAGTGCCTACTCCACTCGATCGGTTTCTGTGGTCGCAAAATATACGACCAGCTAGCTTCAGTAAATATTGCACGGCAATGGCAATTCTGGAACCGTCACTGCCTGCGAACCACTGGCATCGCACCCTCAATCGATACTTTGGCAGGCATGAACAATCGGCGTCGCACGAAGAAACATCCGGTTGACGCCGCCATCAGCTTTTAGACACCGTAGAGAGGACGGGCGTCACCTGCCACACGCCGCGAAGCCGACGAGGCGTGTGATGCCGCAGGGTTGGGCTCCGACGGCAACCTCCTCGAGATGCTCGAGATGGAGTTGATCTTTGAGTAGCGGCTTTACTGTTCGCAGGCGTGTCGTCGCAGCCAGAACAGAAAGCAGACGTTCTTGCTCGGAAGACTAGAGCATGCGTTTACAGCGACGTCCAGTACCGAATCGGACCTCGAACGAAGCGTCAAGCCATCGACGCTTGCCGGCTCGTTCTTGGCTGAGGTGCACAACGGGCGTGCCTGCGGCCAAGATGTGGCCATGACGTCAAGACTGATCACCGGGTCGACGATCTCGGCGCTAGCTCTCGCAGCATGTGGAGGCAGCGAACGATCAGTCGCCCGGGGTTTTTGCGGACCGGTCCGCAAAAACCCCGACACAAACCTGGATATCCCGGTCCGAGGGGTGGATTGGGCAGCGTCTACGGTCGGAGCATGACCTACGCACCGGCGGACCGGCCGTTCTATGACGCTGACAGCCACATCATGGAGCTGCCGAACTTCTTGATCGACTACGCAGACGCCGCGCTGCGCGACAAGATCCGTCCGGTCAGCTACCAGGCGTCGCTGGTGACGGACGAGGAGGTGGACGCGATTGTCGCCAACGGGTCGAAGCACAGCCCGGCGCACGTCGAAGCACAGGTGGCACTTGGTGATCAGCTGATTGCAGAGTCGAAGGAGATCCAAGCGCTCGGGGCCTTCGACAGTGATGACCGGTCGGTCGCGATGGACATGCTCGGCTTCAAGAAACAGTTGGTTTTCGCCACCCACAGCGTGGTCACGCCGTTCTCGATGAGCAGCAAGCTCGGTGACGATCTTCGCTATGGCGCGACGCGTGCGCACAACCGTGCGATGAGCGATTTTGTTGCCAACGATGCTCGGCTGATGGGGGTTGGCGTCGTGCCGCTCAACAACCCTGAACTCGCCGTCGCTGAACTCGAGTTCGCGCTTGAGGCGGGGATGGAAGCAATTTGGGTGCCGCACTACGCGCCCGGCGACATGTCACCTGGTCACGTCGACCTGTACCCCTTTTGGGAGCGTCTGGCCGATTCGGAAACGCCGTTCGTCCTGCACGTCGGCGGCGCACCATTGCAGCTCGACCCGAAGTGGACTCACACCGGTCGACCTCCGGTTCGTGACTGGATGGGTGGTGGAGAGAATGTGCGGAGCAAGGACATGGCCGTGATGCACCAGGGGCCCGAGACGTTCCTGTCGGTCTTGGTGATGGACGGCATTTTCGAGCGCTTTCCAAAGCTCCGCGGTGCCAGCGTTGAACTCGGCGCGGGGTGGGTGCCAGCGATGATCCAGCGGCTCGATTGGGTCGTTCGATCATGGAGCAAGGTCGATCAGTATCTCGCCGAACTGAAGAGGGTGCCGTCAGAGACGTTGCGGGAGCAGATGGCCTTCACGCCGTTCGTTTTCGAAGACGTCGGAGCGCTGATCGATGCGTCGGCCGACGACCTGTATCTGTTCTCCAGCGACTACCCGCACGTCGAGGGTGGGAAGGATCCGATCGGACGCTTTGAAAAGTCGCTTGGCGATCGGCCGCCGGCGACACGTGACAACTTTTACGCTGAGAACTTCCTGCGACTGTTTCCGAACGCTCGTACACACTGAACACGGCTGGGTTAGGTTTCCGGAATGAGGTGGAACTAGTGGAGCGCAGGATCTACGGCCTCGAGAACGAATACGGGATCACCTGCACGCTCCGAGGGCAGCGGCGGCTGAGCCCCGACGAGGTCGCTCGCTATCTGTTCCGGCGCGTCGTGTCGTGGGGACGAAGCTCCAATGTGTTTCTGCAGAATGGTGCTCGCCTCTATCTCGATGTTGGCTCGCACCCCGAATACGCAACGCCCGAGTGCGATTCGCTGTACGAGTGTGTTGTCCATGACAAGGCGGGGGAGCGCATCCTCGAACAGCTCGTCGAATCAGCAGAGCAGCGCCTCGCCGAGGAATCCATCCGCGGCACGATCTATCTGTTCAAGAACAACACTGACTCAGCGGGCAACTCGTACGGGTGTCACGAGAACTACTGCACCAGCCGCGACGACGACCTCGGCAAATATGCCGAGGTGCTGATCCCGTTTTTCGTCAGTCGGCAGATTTACACGGGCGCCGGCAAGGTGCTCCAGACGGCGCGGGGTGCCACCTATTCGATCGCACAGCGTGCAGAACACATCTGGGAGGGCGTGTCGTCGGCGACCACGAGGAGCCGCCCGATCATCAACACCCGCGATGAGCCGCACGCTGATGCCGAGAAGTACCGACGACTGCATGTCATTGTCGGCGACTCGAATATGAGCGAGTACACCACGTTTCTCAAGATCGGCGCCGCAGCGTGCATGCTCCGCATGCTCGAGGATCCGAACGTCGTGCTGCGCGACATGACCCTTGAGAATCCGATTCGAGCCATTCGAGAGATCAGCCACGACATCACCTGCCGCCGAACGGTGCGACTGGCCAACGGTCGCGAGGTCAGCGCCCTCGACATTCAACGCGAGTACCTCGATCGTGCCCTGCGGTACGCCGACGGCCCGGGCTTCCCGCCGCTTGAACAGAAGGCACTCGAGATGTGGGAGCACTGCATCACCACGATCGAGGACGATCCGCTCAAGCTCGACCGTGAAGTCGATTGGGTCATCAAGTACAACCTGATCGAGAAGTTCCGCGAACGCCACGACCTGCCGCTCGGCCACGCCCGGGTGCAACTCCTCGATCTCCAGTATCACGACGTGACCCGGAGCCGCAGCCCGTTCTACAAGATGCAGGACCGAGGTCTGGTCGAACGGCTGTGCACCGATGCGGACATCAACACGGCGATCGACGTTCCACCGCAGACAACCCGAGCGCGATTGCGCGGCGAATTCGTGAAGCGCGCCAAGGAACGCAAGCGCGACTACACCGTCGATTGGGTCCACCTGAAGCTCAATGACCAGGCCCAACGCACCGTCTTGTGCAAGGACCCGTTCAAGAGTCGAGACGAGCGGGTCGAGCAGCTCATCGAGTCGCTCTGACGTCAATCGTTCCGATGTGGCGGATACGGTTGGACGCTCGTGACGATTCAAGACGACGGTTCGCCGCTCCCGCACCCGGAGGGACCGAGAAGCGATGGATCATCTGATCCCAGAGCGAATGAATCGGACCTTGTCGTCGGCGCATCGCAGCACGCGGACAGCGACGGTGAGGTTCCGCTCAACGAGCCGACGTCCAAGCGGCCATCAGGTGCGCGTGCGTTCTTCGACTGGGTTGTGGTCATCGCCGTCGCCTTGCTTGTCGCCTTCGTCGTCCGTGGCTTTGTCCTCGCCCATTTCGTCGTCGAAGGCCAGTCGATGGCGACGACGCTCGACACGGGCGACCGCGTCTTTGTCAACAAGTTGTCGTATCGGCTGCACGACCCAAACCGTGGCGACGTTGTCGTACTGCACCAGATCACCGGGACTTCCGAGCGCGACTTGATCAAGCGAGTCGTCGGACTGCCGGGCGAGACCATTGAGATGACCGGGTGTGTCGTGCGGATCACCGAGCCAGGCAGCGATGCTCCACAGATTCTCGACGAGCCGTACCTGGATGAGGCTGATCGGGCTCCTGGCACTTGTGGTCCAGATGTCACGTCGCAAGTGGTCCCCGACGACCATGTCTTCGTGATGGGCGACAATCGTGGCGGAAGCCAGGACAGTCGAGCCCTTGGGCCCATCAACGAAGACGACCTGGTTGGCCGCGCGTTTGTCGTGTTCTGGCCTCGCGACAACTGGCAATGGTTGTGAAGACGCCTTCGCCGTCCGACGCCTGACGGAGCCGTTCAGGGTTTCAGGGCAGCTGTCCGCCAACCTCATGGCGGAAGACATCCATCATGATGTCGGTGTGGTCGCTGTACACAGCGTCGAGGCCCATGCGAAACGCCGTCTGCAGCTGATAGTCGTACTGCATGTCCCAGCCGAACGCGACCAACTCGAAACGGTGGAAGAGCGCCGCGAGTCCGCCGTTCCAATCCATCCGGTGCAGGTTGATGCCGTCGATGCCGTGATGGGCGAGTGAGGCGGCGCGGCGTTCAGGGCCCTCGCGCAAACGATCCAGCCGGGTGGAGTTCAGAATGCGTACGTTGGGAAGTAATGGGCGGTAGCGCAGACAACGCTCGAAGTCGGGTTCGCACAGCCAGGTCCGGTTGAGCATGTCGGGATCGTGCGCCTGGATGACCTCGACGATCACCTCTGCTGCCTCGGGATCCTTGACATCGAGTGACAGCTCATAACCGACGCCACAGGTCGTGAGGAGCTCAGCGAGTGTCGGAATGTGCTCCGGAAGGTCCCCTCGAGCGACTTCGCTGATCGGGCGGCGGCGCATACCGCGCTTGACCACGCCATCGTGATCGAGGACCGCAACGCTGTCGGAGGTGAGCCAGACATCGCTCTCGAGGCCAGAAGCACCGAGCCGCAGGGCCAACGCAAATGCCTCGATCGTGTTGTCCGGTGCATGGGCCCGCGCGCCGCGGTGCGCGAAGGTGATCGGGGGGTCAAGGCGGGAGGGGAGACGCTGTTGCACTGCCCAGATGATGGCAGCCCCGTAGACTCGATGACGTGTTCAATCTCCAGGGCAGTGAGATCATCGTCATCCTGCTCCTCGCCCTCGTCGTCCTCGGTCCCGAAAAGCTGCCTGATGCCATTCGGAAGTTCAGCCAAACCTATGGCGAGCTCAAGAAGATGGGCAACGGGTTTCAGAGCGAACTGAAGTCCGCCCTCGACGAGCCGATGCGCGAGATGCGCGAGACCGCTGACCTCGTCAAGAAGGCCGCAGATCCGGCGCGCGTGGTCGAAGATTCCGAGAACGAAGCGCGCCTGCGGTCAGAGGCGGACGCCGCGATGCTCGCAGCGACTCCAGATATTCCGGTGAGTGACGAAGCGTTGGCCATCTCCGACCCGGCCGGCGTCGACGAAATCACGCCGGTCAACGGCACGAAGATCAACCAAATCGCTGCATCAATGGCCCGTGGCCCGGTGGAACATGTGCCGCACGGCGAGGTACAGCCGGACCCGGCGTCGGCGCCGTTGACGTCACTGACCGCGCCGCCTGTCGGCGCTGCAGACTCCTTCGCCCCGCCCGCACCGACCGATGAGCCTGTCGATGCACCGCCACCGGAGACGACGTGACCGCGGACGAACAGGTGGCGGAGCCAGCTGAAGACACGCAAACCCTCACAGAACATCTCGGTGAGCTCCGGACCCGGATCATTCGTTCGGCGCTGGCCGTGCTGATCGGAATGGTCGTCATCATCGCGCTCTACGATCAGGTGCTCGAGTTCCTCAAGCAGCCATACGTTGATCTGTGCACGAGCAAGGCCGAGGACTTCTGCGACCCGAACCTGTTCATCACTTCCCCAACGGAGGGGCTCTCCACGCGGATTCGGGTGGGAATGTACGGGGGCATCATTGTGGCGCTGCCGGTCATTCTGTGGCAGATCTGGCGGTTTGTCGTGCCGGCACTGCACGCCAAGGAAAAGAAGTACGCCATTCCGTTCGTCGTGTCCTCGCTCGTGTTGTTTGCAGCCGGCGGCACGCTTGCCTACATCACGGTCGGCCGAGCCCTCGACTTCCTCATCGGCTGGGCTGGCGAAGATGTTGGAGAACTCTTCACGGTCAGCAGCTACATCAGTTTGATCGGACTGATGATCTTTGCCTTTGGAGTTGGCTTTCTCCTTCCGGTCCTTTTCGTCTTTCTCCAATTGGTCAACGTGGTCACCCCGCGGACGCTGCTGAAAAGCTGGCGGTACGCCACGATTGGAGTTTTTGTGCTCGCCGCGGTGATCACACCGTCGGGCGATCCGGTCACCTTGATGATGCTGGCGCTGCCGATGCTGTTCCTGTACTTCGTGGCGATCTTTGTCGGGTTCCTCGTGTTGCGTAAGCGACCCGAAGCAGCCTGAGGACCACCGCATGCGCGCTGATCGAGATGAGCTGACTTCTCGCTACTCGTTCCCGATCGACCGGTTCCAGCGCGAGGCGTTCGACGCGCTTGACGATGGCAAGCACGTCGTCGTTGCAGCACCGACCGGCAGCGGCAAGACGGTTGTTGCCGAGTACGGCATCGATGCGACCATCCGTGATGGCAAACGCGCCTTCTACACGGCGCCGGTCAAGGCACTGTCGAACCAGAAGTATCGAGACCTCATCGCTCTCCACGGCGAAGACAAGGTTGGTCTCCTGACGGGTGATAACTCGATCAACGGGGACGCGCCGATTGTCGTCATGACCACCGAAGTGCTGCGGAACATGATCTATGGACGGTCACGAACGCTCGACGATCTCGGTCTCGTCGTGTTGGATGAAGTGCACTTTCTTCAGGACGCGTTTCGGGGGCCGGTTTGGGAAGAGGTGATGATCCACTTACCGCACCATGTGCGATTGGTGTGTCTCTCGGCGACGGTGAGCAACGTCGCTGAACTCGCCGAGTGGATCAGCACCGTACGCGGTGCGACCGAAGCCATCACCGAGTTGCGTCGCCCGGTTGAACTGGCCAACCAATACCTCGCGAAGGACCGGACCGAGGGCCGGCTGCATTTGCTCCCGACATTCGTTGGGGGAGCGGTCAACCGGGACGCGGTGCGGCTTGACGAGTCGGCGATTCGGCACGCGCCCAGGGCGAGCGCCGGGCAGAGCCGCAAAGAGGCGAATCGCACGGGCAACGCCAAAGGAGCGCACCGTCGCAAGTTGGTCCCGCCTGGACGTGTCGAGACGCTGGAGTTGCTCGATGACCGCCAGATGTTGCCGGCGATTTTCTTCATTTTCAGCCGCAATCAGTGCGATGAAGCCGCGAAATCATGCGTTGACGCAGGGGTACGCCTGACAACCGAGGCCGAGCAAGCTGCGATCCGCGTCATCATCGACGAGCGACTGGGCGCCCTCGATCCTGCTGACCTTGCGGTGTTGGGTTACGACCAGTTTGTTCGACAGCTCGAAGCGGGAGTTGCAGCGCACCACGCCGGAATGGTTCCGCCGATGAAAGAGGTTGTCGAGGCCTGCTTTATCGAAGGTCTCGTCAAGGCGGTATTCGCCACCGAAACTCTCGCTGTTGGCATCAACATGCCGGCACGCAGCGTTGTGATCGAGAAGCTCACCAAGTTCACCGGTGAACACCACGAACAGCTCACGCCGGGGGAGTACACCCAGCTCACGGGAAGGGCTGGGCGACGTGGCATCGATGACCGTGGGAGCGCTGTGGTGCTCTGGTCGCCGTGGGTGCGATTCGATGAGGTTGCCAAGCTTGCAGGCAGCTCGCAGTTCCACCTTCGATCAGCGTTCCGGCCGACCTACAACATGGCTGCCAATCTGATTCGTACGTACGAGAGCGAGCGAGCACACGATCTTCTCAATCTCTCGTTTGCCCAGTACCAGGCCGATCGAGACATTGTGAAGATGCAGGCGCGGCTCGAGCGCCGCCGGCACGCTCTGGCCGAACTCCAAGCAGAGGCGAAGAGTCCGTTGGGCGACATCGAGGAATATCGCACGCTGCGCAACGCCGAGCGGGAGGCGCGCCGATTCGGTCGTGATGAACGTGTTGAAGAGATCGAAGCTGCCTTGAGACGGCTGGCACCTGGGACGGTCATCTATCTGATGAAGGGCAAGCACCGTGGTCCCGTCGTGGTGATGACCAGTGCGAGTCGCAAGGATGGAGCCCGGTTGCGTGTTGTCAACAAGGGCGGCGATTCCTTGCAAGCCACCGTCGAAGACTTCGATGCGGCTCCCGCTGTACTCGGTTCGGTCAAGATGCCACCGAATTTCGCTCCGAATCGCAAGGACTTTCGCCAGGAGCTCGCCTATCGGCTTCGCAAGACAAGCCTCGCCCAGCCACAGAACCCCTCGAATCGTCGAGGGCGTCGCGACACCGCCAATGCCGATTTGCATCCGGTCGCCCGCGACCCGGACCTGAAGCAACGGATGCAGGCTGCCGGACAAGCTGCCCGCGTCGCCCGGGAGGTCGCGGAGATCGAGGGACGCGTCCACGGCAAGACACAGACACTTGCACGCGATTTCGATCGGATCCTCGGCGTACTCGAAGCCTACGGATACGCCGATGTCGCTGACTGGGACCTGACGCCTGACGGCGAGATGTTGGCGCGCATCTTCCACGAGTCTGACCTTTTCGTCGCTGAAGTCGTCCGGGCCGGTCTACTCGACGGTCTCGGCGCGGCGGATCTCGCTGCCCTTGTCTCGACGCTGGTGTACGAACATCGCAGTTCTGAACCGCCGCCGCGGCCGTGGTTCAGTAACGACGAGATCCGCGGCCGCTGGCAGCGAATTGCTGCGATCAGTGAGGACCTGGCAGCGCACGAACGTTCTGCGGGTGTCAATGAGCACCGCGGCCCCGACCCGACCTTTGCCGCAATCGCCTACGCCTGGGTGGCAGGCGAAGGATTCGCCGAGGTGGTCGACGCCGATGAGCTGACCGGTGGGGACTTCGTTCGAACAACCCGCCAGCTCATCGACCTGCTTCGCCAGCTCGCGATTGTTGCCCCGTCGCGGGCGACTCGGCGCGCTGCAGGTCAAGCTGCCGAGGCTGCGTTCCGCGGCGTTGTGTCCGACAGCGCTGCGCCGACCGCGCCGCAAACCGAACCGGCATGACCATCGAGAAGGGTCAGCCGTGGGGAACCACGGTCGACCGACCTGACAATCTTCGGTATCTCGCCGATGATGCGGCAATCGCCACTGCGCTCCGGGACGGCTCCGGTCATCCGGTCGCGGTGACTGGTGGTGACCTGCACCGAACCGTCGGCGGTCGCGACCCCGTTGGTCGAGAGCAGGTCCTCAAACTGCCGATCGATCTGCTGCGCGTCACGCTCGACGATGGCGAACCCCAACACGCCTGTGCGCACGTACTGATCCAATGGCCTGCGGCCAGAGGTGGGTGGTGGCGCGGACCGGTGGTGATGATCATGAACGCCGAATTCGTCGGCGACTGGCACGTGGTTGCGCGTGGCCATCCAAACGACGGCCGCGCTGAGAGTTGTGCTTGGGATACTGACTTCGGACTGAGACAGCGTTGGGAAGCCCGGCGACGTCTTCCAGGAAATCAGCATGTTCCTCACCCTCAGATCGAGACTCGGTCGTTTCGTGAGCGAACGTGGGAGTTTGATCAGACAATGCAGGTCCGCATTGACGGCGCTCGGGCGGCGTCAGCGAGACGGGTCGAGATCATCGTCGAGCCGGACGCTGCGACGATCTACGCCTGACGGCGACCGAGCGACCAGCGGGTGCGCGGCAACATCGCTTCCATCTCGGCGTCCATGGCGGCATCGGCCTCGCCGTTCACAGCAGCGGCGCGGGCCCTGCTCGCATGCGCTGCGTAGCGCCGCGCGCCCAGGGCAGCGGTCGCTCCGTGCAAGACGACCGAGAACGTGACGGTGAGGGAGATGACGCCCACGAGCTGGTCGGCTTGTTCCGAGCGCTCCTCGAGTTCTTCCAGCAACAAGATGGCGAAGACGATTGAAGCGAGTCCGCGCGGCCCGAACCAGCCGATGAACAACTTCGCCATGGGGTCGCAACCTGAGCGAAACAGCGCAATGAAGACCGGCACGATTCGAACCACGGTGAGGCTGGCGATCGCCGCGAGGAACACCGACGGACCGAAGTCACCGAGTGCGTCGCCGACAAAGAGATTGCCAAACACGAAGAACGTGACGGCCCCGAGGAGCTCGGCGGCGTCCTCGGTGAACTCAGCGAGGTGTTCGGCGTCTTCTGGGCCTTCCATGTCGTCATTGGTGCGGTTTCGAGCAAAGCCTCCGCTGCCGAACGCAAGGCCTGCCACGAAGGCGGCGATGAACCCGTTGCCGCTCCACGCCGTCGCAAGGGTGAACGCCATGATCGGCAAACCAAACGTGGCGATCTGCTCGTATCTGCCGTCCGACCAGCCCGCGTGGCGAGTCGTCCGCAGCACGGTGATCCCCAGCAGCCCAAGCACGAGACCGATTGCCGTGCCGATGCCGATTTGCTGGGTCACGAAGCCGACCCACGATCCGGACGACTGTTGCATGTCAACGACAATGCTGGTTGCGACAGCGACGACGGGAACGACGAGGCCGTCGTTCAGGCCAGACTCGACGTTCAGCGCAAGCCGGTCCCGGGCTGGCACGTCGGGATTCGACACGACGGCACTGCCGAGTGCGGCATCGGTGGGCGCCAGGATCGCAGCAAGCAGGAGCGCCTGGGCGACGGGCCATCCGGGGAAGATGACGAGGTTGAGGCCCATGCCGAGCAGCACGGTGAGGGGAAGACCGATACCGAGGAGGCGGGCCGGCAGTTCCAGCGACTGGCCAAGTCGGGGGAGCGAGAGGCGCGTTGCATCGCTGAACAGGATGACGGCGAGTGTCAATTCGGCGAGGAGCGCGATTGCGTCAAGTTCGGGAGCGACTCCGACGATGCCGCTGGCCGAGAGCAGAGCGCCGGCAGCAACGAACACCATGGGCATGGTGATGGGTGAGGCGTCGAGTCGCCGCGAGACCGCTGTGAAGGCGAGCAGGACGATCGCGATGATCGCGATTTCTGCTGGCTCCATGCCCGGACCGTACAACCTCGGGTGAATCCCTGTCTGAGGCCCTGGTCGGTCGTAGAGTACTGCTCCGTGGCCGTCTACGTCCCAGAGTCATTTTCGCCAGGCGAGTCCGACATCCTCCGTCGTTACTTCACCAACCTTGATGGGCCGGTGTTCGCGCTCGTCAACTTGCCCGAGGTCGTGAAGGGCGCGTTGTTTGCCCGCTATAGCCGGAGCCCGAAATCATTGCGCCGACTGTTCCTCGATGAGTTTGTCGGCGACCTCGACATCTCGGGCGACCTGTCCGTCGATGCCACTGTCGGGCTCGACCGAGCCGAGGAGCTGTACGAGCGGGTCTTCTTCGACTATGGCGACGATTCAGTCGCACAGCTTGGTGGAGTACACCTTGCCTGCGAGCAGGCGTCGAACATTCTCACCAAGGTGCTCGAGTGGGGTCGCTTGATGAGCTACCTCGAACAGAGCACCCGCTACATCGCGTATGACTCACGGCTCGGCGGCCGCTACCGGTACTACCGCGATCCGGCTGTTTTGGCGGGGCCGCTCGGCACTCGTTATGTCGGCGACCTCGACCGCATCTTCGACGCCTACAGCCAATGCGCTGAACTCGTCACTGAGCATGTACGCAATTCAGTCGATCGTGGTGACAGCAGCGAGTTTGTCTACCGCACGGCGACCAAGGCCAAGGCGCTCGACGCCGTGCGTGGCATCTTGCCTGCAGCAGCAACATCGAACGTCGGAATCTACGGTACGGGCCAAGCCTTCGAGGCGCTTCTGCTCCGGATGCGAGCCAGTGCGCTGCCGGAGGCGCGTGACTATGCCGATCTGATGCTGCACGAACTGCGCAAGGTGATCCCGAGTTTCCTTCGACGGGTCGATCTCCCGGACCGCGGTGGCCGCTGGAGCGAATACCTGGCGTCGACCCGCACCGACACGTCGGCGATTGTCAACGACCTCTTCGGTACGTCCCCGGTTGAGGTTGCTCCTGAGGTTGAACTTGTCGACTTTGACCCTGATGCTGAGGACAAGATCCTCGCCGCCATCTGTTACTCCCACTCGTCACTCCCTGAGCACCAACTCATCGAGAAGGTCCGTCAACTCGGCATCGATGAGAAGGTTTCGCTGATGCGTGCCTATGTCGGAGAACGCGACAACCGTCGGCATAAGCCAGGTCGAGCGTTCGAGCGCAGCTTCTACCGATTCGATGTGCTCAGCGACTACGGAGCGTTCCGCGACATGCAGCGCCATCGCATGCTCACCATTGAATGGCAGCGGCTCACTCCCAACCACGGCTACACGCGGCCTGAATTGGTTGACGAAGCTGGCGTTGGTGACCAGTTCGACGAAGCGATGCATCGCTCTGCCGGGCTGTATGACGCATTGAACCCGGAGTTCTCCGAGCAGGCGCCCTATGCCGTTTCAATGGCCTATCGCATGCGTTACAACATGCAATTCAACGCCCGCGAGGCAATGCACATGCTCGAATTGCGGTCGTCGCCGCAAGGCCACCCGTCGTATCGCCGCGTGGCACTCGAGATGCACCGCCTGATCGGTGAGCAAGCCGGTCATCACGCAATTGCAGCCACCATGAATCACATGACGAATGAGGCCCCCGAGTTGGAGCGGCTCGAGGCGGAGCGTCGTGCTGAGGCCCGTCGAGACGCTGCGGAGACCTGAAAGATGTACTTGTGACCGGTGTCACAAGTTTGGTAGCCGACCTCATGTCATCAGCAAGCGTATGCTCCGCCCGCAACGGTCCTCGCAAGAGCGAGGGTCATCAGAACGAGATCGAACGGCGACAACGGCAACATGGCTGAAGACGAGATCAACGAAGCAGAAGTCGAAGAGGTTGAAGAAGAAGCTGAGGACGTCGATGTCGACGTCGACGCCGACGACCTGGACGACGATGACGACGGCGCGGTGCCTGCTGACGACGACGATGACGATGTCGTCGACGACGACGACGAGGCAGAAAAAGACGCGCCGAAGACGAAGCGTAAAGCTGCCGATGATGATGACGACGATGACGACGAGCTACTTGACGACGACGTCGAAGAGGATCTCGACAAGATTCTGAAAGATCGTCTCGTGGCAGCGGACGACGAAGAGGAAGAAGCGGACGAGCCAGAGCCCAAGGGCGAAGGTGATGAACGCCTCCAGCCGAAGCAGCAGAACGAGCAGCTCTGCAGCTCTTGTTTCCTTCTCGTCAAGTCGTCTGCCCCGAACTGCCCCGTCGGCGACGACGACTGCCCGATCTTTTCCTGAGCGCTGGGCTCGATGGCATCGTCAGCTCCAACGCCCGCTGAGCGGGCGATTGCCGCGGCGTTCTACGCCCCGATCGGCCTCGGAGCGCAACTGGTCGACAACTTCCCAGGGACGGTCAACAAGGCGCGCCAGCAGATTGTTTTTGCGCGGTTTATCGGGAAGATGGCCGTTGATCAGGGCGCCAGCGAGCTGCGCCGACGACTCGCGCCGCCTGCCGCCGGCTCAGAGTCGGAACGCCAACACGTACCCGAGCCGGACGACGGACCGGGCGACGCGCATGACGAAGCCGCAGACGAACACACACCCGAACCGGTTCCGGGCCCTGCCGAATTGGCGCTGCCCGACTATGACCAACTGCCGGCTTCGCACATCGTGAGCAAGCTGTCCGGACTGACCCCGAACGAACTCGATGCCCTTGAGGCATATGAGATGGCACATCGACACCGGCGCACCGTGTTGGGCAAAATTCTCCAATTGAAAGCGGTCTGACGTGCTCGACCCCACGGTGCGCCGAGCAGCGAGCGATGACGCCGATGACATCGATCAGATCGGACTGCTCGAACGTGAGGCTCGCGCTGCCCTGATCGGCCAGCGCGGTGGCGAACGCTGGCTGATCGAACATCCAGAAGTTGGCGCAGCGTGGACAGAACGCTGCCTGACCGCCGACGTGTGGGTCGCACACATTGAGCGGGTCGTCGTGGGCTACCTCGTTGCAGTGCTCGGGCCAGACCACATTGTGCGTGTTGATCAGGTGTGGGTGACACCCGAGGCTCGGGAACTTGGCTTTGGCGATGGAATGCTCGCTGCAGCCATTGCCGGAGCAGTCGAGCGCGGTGCTGAAGCGGTCGAGGGGCAAGCGCTCCCGGGGGATCGCCACACCAAGAACCTCTACGAGCGTGCCGGAATCGTCGCTCGCTTGATCACCACGTATAAACGACTCTGAATCAGCGGCCCTGCCAGTTCGGCGGACGCTTTTCGATGAACGCGGTCAACCCTTCCTTGAGGTCCTCTGACGACATCACCTTGCGCATTGCATCGTTGGTCATCTTCTTCAGCGTTGCATCGTCTTCGTAGGCGGCTGCCAGTACGACCTGGCGGCTCTCCCAAACCGCCATTGGGGCAGACTGGCTGATCTGTTCGGCAAGCTTGGTCGCTTCAGCCAGAGCCTCGCCGGGCGCTGCGAGTCGTGACACGAGTCCGAGACTGAATGCCCGTTCCGCCGGAATGGGCTCACCGGTCAGAATGGCCTCCATAGCCGCGGCCTGGCCGATGGCGCGGGGGAGTCGAAAGAGACCACCAGCTCCGGCGATGAGGTTGCGCTTGACCTCTGCGAGCCCAAAAGCAGATTGAGTGCTCGCGACGACGAGGTCTGCGGCGAGCACGATTTCACACCCGCCGGCAGTCGCAAGACCATCGACGGCAACGATGACTGGTTTGCGGCGTTCGCGGTAGACGAAACCGGCGAAGCCGCCCCGTTCAGTGTTCAGCCGCGCAGCATCACCGGAGTTGATGGCTTTCAGGTCTGCGCCCGCGCAGAAGACTGGACGGGACTGCCCCTCGGTGTTGGCCTGGATAATGCCCACCCACACAGCATCGTCAGCTTCAAGCCGGTCAATGGCGGCTTCAAGTCCCTCGGCGACGTCGCCGTTGACGGCGTTTCGAGCCTCGGGGCGGTTCAGTGTGATGACCGCGATGCGGCCGTTGGCTTCGTAGGTGACGATGTCAGACATGGCCAAACACCGTACGCGGCCCGAGCCGCTGAGAGCCAGCTGGCGGGCGTCAGCTGTCGGCGGCGTCCGATGACTCTGAGTCGGGTGCGCTCTCTGCGGCTGGTGCATCTGAAGCATCTGAAGCTTCTGCCGAGATTGCGTCGGTAGACGGAGTCTCTGCGTCGTTGGCAGAGTTGTCTGTCACTTCGGCCGCGGTTGCGTCGGACTCGGCAGAAGCGGCAGCGTCTTGCTCGGCCTGCGCTGCTGCTTCCGCCGCCGCTGTTGCTGCGGCCTCTTCAGCGGCAGCTGCTGCGGCCTGCTCGGCTTCCTGCTTGGCCTTCATGACCGTGGCGATGTCACGCATGCCCTTGGGCCGATCCTTGGGAGGGCGTGAGCCACGATCGTTGCGGCTGTCGCGGCCGCCCCTGTCGTCACGTCCGCCGCCCTGTCGCTTGTCGCCGCCTTCGCGCTTGTCGCTCGGACGCTTTTCGTCACGGGCCTTCTTCTGATCTTTGCGGCTCGTGGGACGGAGCGGCTTGGGGCGCTTCGCATCCTTTGGTACCTCGACGCCGATCAGCGATGCGATCTGGGGGAGGAGCGGGCCGAGGCGCAGCACCGTCTTTTTCAGGTCATCAGTGATTGTGGTCGGTGGAACGGTCGGCATGACGAGCGCCCGGACCGGCGAGAACGCCGCTGCTTCGAGCACGGCCGACCAGCGGTCGCCTGAATCCTCTGGAAGCAGCGAGGCCGTCGCTGCCTCTCCGAGTCGCTTGGCGAGCTGGGGCGGGAACATGACGCCGGCCTTCGGCGGCTGCGACGAGAGACGGAGCGCTCGGATCACGCGGCCGACAGTCAGCGCAGCGTCGACGTCTTCGAGCCAGTGCGCCATCTCTTCGGTCTGCTTGGTGACCAGAGAGGCCTTGAGTTCTTCGGCGATTGCCCTGGTCGACTCGTCACGAGCGACCATCGAGTCATCACTTGCTGCCACGACACTGCGCAGATCGCGCAGATCGAGGTGTTGCATCTGGCGCTGAGCCGCCTCGGCTCGGTCGAGCCAGTCGGCAACACGCAACTTGGGAAGCATCTCCTCGGCCATCTTGGTGATGCTCGCCTCGGGCATCTCCGGCTTGCCGTCGGCCTTGAGCTTGGCGTTCTCTTCTTTGACGCGGTTGCGCACGGCAGACATGCCCTGGAGCGCGAGCTCGGCAATGGGGCGCTGCTCTTCGGGCACGGCTGCAAGCACCTCTTGAGTGCGAGCTTTGCCGGGGCGGAGACGCTTCGGCTTGGGCCGCTGCGGAACCTCGGGTGGAGCTTCGAAATGGGGACGCTTCGGGCGCTCGGTGCGTTCGCGCTTGTCGCCATCGCGGCCACCTTCGCGCTTGGGCTTGTCGCCGTCACGGCCACGTGGGGCAGCGCCGTCACGGCCACGCCCACCGTCGCGACCGCGTGGTCGGTCGCCGTCGCGGCCACGACCGCGCCCGTCGCCGTCGCGATCCCCGCGTCCGCGCTTGGCGCGAGTTTCGATCACTGCCTCAAACGGCTTGTCGTCAGGAATGAATTCGAGCAGATCGGTGCGGGCAGCTTTCTCGCGGCCCTTCACGACTGAAAGAATCTCCATGCCGTCGAGCATCTGCTCGGCTTCGACTTTGAGTTCGTCACCGACCTGCACCCCGTCGGGCAAGATCGATGCTTCGACCGTACCTTTCGGCTTGAGGGCTCCGGCTTTGCGCCATGTCCAAGAACCGTCCGAGAGCGCGCTCGTGAGTTCGATGTCAATCCTGCGGGGCATAGACCAACTAACGTATCGGGTTGAACTTCCCGATCCGCGTTCACAACTTCGCTCGGATCGCCGGATGTGCCTATCGTGCGGCGATGCCCATCTACGCCCTCGGCGATCTCGAACCCACGATCAGTAGCGAGGCCTGGGTTCATCCTGACGCAGTCATCATCGGTGATGTTCGAATCGGCCCGCGATCATCGATTTGGCCATGTGCTGTTTTACGCGGCGACGGCGGCCACATCGAGATCGGCTCGGGAACGTCGGTCCAAGACACCTCCGTACTGCACACGACACCGATGTGGCCGACGGTCGTCGGGGACAACTGCGTCCTGGGGCATGGCATTCATCTCGAAGGCTGCACGCTTGAGGACGACGTACTGATTGGCAATCACGCGCAAGTGCTCCATCGCGCCCTGATCAGGTCGGGTTCGATCGTTGCGGCAAACTCCGTGGTGCTCCAAGACATCGAAGTGCCGTCCGGGGCCATGGCGGTCGGGTCCCCGGCTCAGATCAAGCCGGATCGGGCTCGGGTCGACGACATCAAGATGGCGTCGGCGGCGTATCTCGAGCGCATCGAGGTGTACCGCACTGACATGCGTCGCCTCGATTGACCGCCAGACTGTGACCGTGAGCAACAAGACGTTCCATGTGACGGTTCCGGTGGCTGAGCAAGACATCGCCGCAGACCGACTCTGGCAGATGGGTGTCGAGGCAGTTGGTCTCAGCGATGAGGTCGATGGGCTGATCGAGCTTTGGACGTCGGTGGGCAGCACCGGCGCGGCCATCGAGCGAGCCGTCGCGATGCTTGAACCGCACTGGACATGGCGGGCGGCCGACGTCGTTGCGCCTGACGAAACCTGGCGAGATCATGTCGCTCCCACCTGGTACCGAACGACTGGTGTCGTGGTGCCGGCGTGGAAGCTCGGCGATGCAGATGTGGGAGCGGCAGTACACGTCACGTTGATCGAGCCGGCAAGTTCGTTCGGGCTCGGCGACCATCAGACGACGAAGCTCACGTTGCGGCTGTTGTCGGAGCATCTCGACGTTGCCGAACCAGCCACGTTGCTTGATGTTGGTTGCGGATCGGGCGTCCTCGGTGTGCTCGCGGCCCAGCGCGGCGTCGAGACCATTCGCTCCACCGACATTTCTGCCGGTGCGGTGGAGGCGACCCAGGCCAACGCCGCCCTCAACGGCGTCGCCGGTCAGATCGACGTCGACATGGCGATGCTCGACTCCATCGAGGGTCCGTTCGACGTCGTCGTGGCCAACATTTTGGCCCCCGTGCTCGTCGCCCTTGCCCCGGACCTGCGTCGGCTCACCGCCGTGGCCGGCACGTTGATCATCAGCGGGATCTTGGCCGAGAATCACCAGCACGTGCTTGATGCGCTTGCGCCGCTCGTTGTGATTGACACTGTCACCGAGGACGGTTGGGCAGCGATCTCGCTCAGGAACTGAGTTGGTCCAGCAACCGCCGGGTCGCCCCCGCGTCGGGAATCGACGGGATCGCGCCAGGTCGACCAACGGCAAGAGCGCTCGCGGCAACTGCCCACTCTGCGGCGTCGGTGATCGACGCCCCATGCGCCAACCGCGCAGAGAGCGCCCCGCAGAACGTGTCGCCGGCCCCCGTGGTGTCAACGACGGGAACGCGAGGCGCGGGGATCTGATGTTGTTCACCCGCTGCTGTGTGGATTTCGATGCCCTGCTCGCCGCGCGTGGTCACCACGGTGGCGACGCCAGCATCGAATAGCGCCTCGACGCCGCCGAGCAGACCGACTTCGTGTTCGTTCGGCACCACGATGTCGCAGAGACGGAGCAATTCGATGGGAAGTTGGATGGCGGGCGCCGGGTTGAGGATGGTGGTCGCACCTCGGGCGCGCCCGGCACGGAAGGCATGGGTGACTGCATCGAGTGGGACCTCGAGTTGGCAGAGCACGACCAGCGCGGAGATCGAGGCGGGAGCGACCACCGTGGCGTTGGCACCCGGGACCACCACGATGCTGTTCTCGCCGCGGTGATCGACAGTGATGAGCGCCCGGCCGGTCGGCACATTGTCGCGGTCGACGAACTGCGAGAGGTCGATTCCTTCGATCTCAGCAACTGAGCGCAGCGTGCGCCCGGCGTCATCGGTTCCGATGGCGCCGACGAAGGATGTCGACGCCCCGGCGCGGGCCGCAGCGACTGCCTGATTCAGCCCTTTGCCGCCGGGGTATTCGGCGAAGTCATCGCCGAGGACGGTTTCACCTGGCGAAGGGTGCCGTTCAGTTCGAACGACGAGGTCAAGATTTGCACTCCCGAGGACGGTGACGTCGAACACGGACCGCAGCGTAGACGGCGAGCGCCGCGTGCATCAGCTCGCTGAACGGGCGCGCACCCCAATGGGGGCGATGAGGCGGTAGCCGGCGGCGTGGCGCTCATCTTCGGACTCGCCACCCCAGAAGCCGTATTCGTGCTGCTCGCGAGCGAAATCCATGCAGTCGATACGAACCGAGCAGCTCGTGCAGACTTCCTTGGCGGCTGCTTCGCGGCGCTCGCGTGCTTGCGGGCGCTCGGCGGCGGAAGGGAAGAACAGATGAGTCAGACCCTTGCAGGCCCCAGCTTGCATCCAGTCGTTTTCGGTCTCGATGCGGTCGTTGATGTCGATGACGGCCATAGCTGCGCCCCCCAAGAGTGCGGTCGATGTGCGGAATCCCCCTGCTCAGCACGGTGTTCTGTGCCCTGCGTCGACAGACAATAAACCGAATCGACTGACGAGTCAATTGTACTCGACAACCTTTTTCTGAGGAGCAGTCGGCTCAGTTCGAGAGCAGGGTTGCGACGCCGTCCGCGAACGTCTTGACGTCCTGAGGCGTTGTGTCCCAGGCCGTCATCCAGCGCACCTGGTGGACCGAGGCGTCCCAGTCCCAGAAGAAGCACCAGTCGCGGAGCGGTTCGATCATGTCGGGAGCGAGCGTGGGGAAAACGCTGTTGACCTCTGGCGATGGTCCTGGTGTGACTCCGTCGATCGCAGCGACAAGCTGATACAGCTCCGTGGCCATCTCGTTGGCGTGCGTGGCCATGGTCAGCCACAAGTCGTCGTGGAGTGCGGCGTTGAACTGAGCGGCGAGGTACCTCATTTTCGAGGGCAACTGCGTGACCTGCTTGCGGGTGTACTCCGAACCGACAGCGAGGACCGGGTTGAGGAAGATGACGGCCTCGGCGCCGAGGAGTCCATTCTTGGTGCCCCCAAAGCTCACGACATCGACGCCGGCATCAATCGTGAAGGAGCGCAACGCTTCACGGGTGCCACCAAGCGCTGCGGTGGCATTGGCGATCCTGGCCCCGTCGAGATGGACGAGCAGGCCCATGCCGTGAGCATGATCGCAGAGCGCACCGATCTCGTCGGCGGTGTAGAGCGTGCCGAGTTCAGTGGCCTGGGTGATCGACACGATGCCCGGCTGCACGTGATGCTGCACGCCTTGCAGATGCGCGACGGTCTGCAGCAGTTCAGGTGTGAGCTTGGCGCCAGGGGAGGGGATCTCGATCAGCTTTGTGCCGAGAGTTCGCTCTGGTGCGCCGGTCTCATCGACAGAGATATGGGCCCAGTCGGTGCACACCACGGCATGATGGGGCCCCTGCAGCGATCCGAGCATGTTGGCAAGTGCAACGATGTTTGCGCCCGTTCCGTTGAACGTCAAACGAGTGACGACGTCAGCGTCGAACAGTTCACGGAATGCGTTCTCGCAGCGCGCGGTGTGGTCATCCTGGCCGTAGGCGAGCGCGTGGCCCTCATTGGCTTCGACAATGGCCTGCAGAACAGTGGGATGGATACCGGCGGCGTTGTCACTGGCAAAAGAGCGATGAGGGGCTGCTGGCATGGCCGCGGCGTGTTCGGTTGACGTCATGGGCGCAGTCTCTCAGACGATCTGCGCATTGGAACGAACGGATCGGCTGGGTCGAGTAGCTTTTTCGTCATGACGAAAATGGTCACGCTGACTGGTGCTGGGGAAGCGGGGGGCGATGGGGCGCGTCATTGTCGGTGGTGCCGCCGAGTCCTTCCGCCGCGCAGCGGCCCTGGCCGTCCGAAGCTGTTCTGTAGCCAGCGATGCCGGCAGTGGGACTGGGTCTCGCATCAACGAGCGCGCGAACTGGAACTGAGCGAGAATGAGTTAGTCGTGACGCGCGACGAACTTGACCGCCTGCACGACGACATCTACGCCTTGACGTGCGCGATCGAGGACACGGAGCGAGATCTGGCTGCCAGTGGTCAACGGACGGTTCGCGACCTCGAAGACATCCTCAAGTGGCTCTTGGACGCGGCGCAACCATTGCGTGACGTCCAATTCTCCGCACCCAGCAGTACCGCTGAATAACGTCATGACGTAATGGCTCAAAGCATGGCGCGCTCCATGCCTGGGACGCCGCGACGGGGGCCACGTTGCGCGAGGTCGTTTTTCGGCTGGGTCGTTGTGGGAGGCGCTGACGCGCAGAGCTCTGGGTGGCAGCCGATCAGTCGCGCAGCGGCTTCATGCGGTGGGCTCGCCAAAGAAAGGCGAGCGGCGACTGAGAACCGCTCGAAGGCTGCATGCGATCGGGACGTTCTCGGCCGGGCAGGAACGGGCTGCGCCTCGAGCCCAGTTCCAGCAGGTCGCCGATAATTGTCGTTATGTCAATCAGTTGTCACGCGAGGGACATATCCTCTGGGAACTGTCAAGACAACGTCTGCGAATCGTCTCGGGGTGCCTGACCAGGCGGTTTGGGTCATGTCCGACGGACGACCATGGCAAATGCGCCGAAATTGATCGGAGCATTCGGTCGCGATCTTCACCGCAGGGCTTCATATGCGGTGTGGTTCGACCGATGAGTCATATATGCACGGACGAGGTCGATCATGACGAAACCAGTGACCCCAAACATCCAGATGCCTCGATCTCATCGCGTCCGGCGCGCTCTGGTGCGCAGCGCCTGCGGCGCACTCGTGGTCGGTGTGGGCTGGTCGGCGATGGGAGATGCCGCTCACGCGCTCCCCTCGCCCACGCGGTCGCCAATCCTGGCGCAGAGCCTGGTCGGCTTGCGGCAGGGCGCTGCGGGTGTTGAGGTGAAGGCAGTGCAGAACGCGCTGCTGGCGGCTGGTGTCCCGGTCCCCGGTGGTGCTGATGGCAAGTTCGGTCCCGCAACAAGGAGCGCAGTCATCGACTTTCAGGGTCGAGAGGGAATTGCCCAGAGTGGTGAAGTTGATGAAGCGACCGCAGCTGCTCTCGGGCTGACGCGGATCGATGCCGGAGATTCCCCTGCCTCAACGGCGGTGAATGGTCTGCAACAAGGAGCGAGCGGCGATGCGGTGAAGGAGCTGCAGCAGAAACTGTCAGCTGCCGGTGTGTATGTGCCAGGAGGCGCCGACGGCGTGTTCGGGTCGAGCACAAAGACCGCCGTTTCGAACTACCAACGCTGGAACGGTCTGCCCGTTTCGGGCATCGTCGACGCAGCAACAGCGGCGAGGCTCGGGCTGTCCGGAGCTGCCACGACAACTCCCCCGGCCGCCCCGACCCCGCCTGCCACCGCGACCCCGCCTGCGGCAAATCCGTACGTGGGCCTTGCCCAAGGTGCCCGCAGCAGCCTCGTCAAGGATCTCCAGTCGGCGCTGATGGCTGCGGGTGTGAATGTCCGTGGCGGCGCCGACGGTGTCTTCGGTGCTGCGACGAAGTCAGCACTCGTGTCCTACCAACAGGCCAACGGTTTGGGTGTCACTGGTGTGGTCTTCGAGGCAACAGCAGCCAAGCTCGGCCTTGGCGCTGCTCCGGCCGCTCCGGCTCCCCCGGCTCCTCCTGCGGCGGCCGAGTCCCCGACGGCAGCGAATCCCTATGTCGGTCTCAAAGTCGGCGCCCGTGGGCCCCTCGTCAAAGACGTTCAGGCCGCGTTGATCGCGTCGGGTATCAACGTCCGCGGCGGTGCAGACGGCGTGTTCGGTAACGCGACCAAAGGTGCGCTGCTCTCGTACCAGCAGGGCAATGGTTTGGCTGCCTCCGGCGAAGTCGACGATGCAACGGCAGCGCAGCTTGCGCTCGGCAGTGCTCCAGCGGCGCCCGCCGCACCTGCCGCTCCCCCAGCGGTGGTGTCAGGCAATCCGTACATCGGCCTCGCGGTCGGCGCGAAGGGCGACAGGGTGAAAGATCTCCAGAGCGCACTGATGGATACAGGACTGGTGGTTCGTGGTGGCGCCGATGGCATCTTCGGCAATGCGACCAAGTCGTCCTTGCTGGCATTCCAGGGCATGAACGGCATCGCTCGAACCGGCGTGCTCACCAAGCAGGGGGCGCAGATCCTCAACCTCGGTGTGTCAACTCCGGCGAGCGCCCCATCGTCGGGACCCAATGGGTTCGCCGGAACGCCGGAGGGTTTCCCGGTCAAGGGGGAAACGAGCGAGCGCGTGCGTGTGATGCAGCAGATTCTCATCGACTCGAAGATCAACGTCTTCGGGGGCGCAGACGGCTCGTTCGGCAACGCGACGGCCTCGGCGATCACGAAGTTCCAAGAGACCCATGGGCTGACGGTGACGGGAACCATCACTCAGGAAACGGCCGAGAAGATGGGCTTGGATGCGTCGAGCGCCACTCCCCCGCCGTCGTCGAGCAACGTCGTGATGGAGCGCTTCCCGATCCAAGGCCAGTGCTATTTCGGCAACACGTGGCACGCCCCTCGTGGGGGCGGTCGCTTGCATGTGGGCGTTGACATCATCGCCGCCGAAGGCAAGCTCCTCTACGCCGTCGTTGACGGCACGATCAGCAAGCAGTACTGGGATCAGCCTGGCGCATTGTCCGGCAATGGTTTGCGTGTCGCTCAGGATGACGGGACGTACTTCACGTACTTGCACATGAGTGGATTCGCTCCAGGCATCGAGGTCGGCACGAAGGTCCAAGCTGGTGACGTCATCGGCTTCGTGGGCAACACGGGCAGTAGCTCAACGGCACACCTGCACTTCGAGATTCATCCCGGAGGTGGAGCTGCGGTGAACCCGTATCCCTATATCAAGGCAATCGATGATTGCGGGAATACGACGCCGCAGTACCAGTCGTCGTTCGCCCCCGCGGTCTGAGCTTCAGGCGCTCAGCCGTTCGGAGCGAAGCACTGAACGGCGGACCTTGCCAGCGTCGTCTCTGAGCGGGTTGTCGACATACTCGACCGAGCGCGGCAGTTTGTATGCCGCTAGCCGTTCGGCCAGAAAGCCCAGCAGGTCCGGTCGCGCGATGACAGCCTCATCAGCCTCGACGATGGCGTGGACGTCATTGCCTCGATCGTCGTTCGGAAGCCCGATCACGGCGCAAGAATGAACGTCCGGGTGTTCATTGAGAGCGTGCTCGACCTCAGCTGGATAGATGTTTGCGCCCCCGCTCAGGATCATGTCGGCGACGCGATCGCCGAGATACAGATACCCGTCAGCGTCGAACCAGCCGATGTCGCCGAGCGATTCCCAACCTCCATCCAAGGTCTTGGCCTCTGCGCCGAGATACTGATACGTCGGCGCCTCCCGTTCAGATCGCATCCACACCTCGCCTTCCTTGCCCGCGGGGAGGTCGTTGCCGTCGTCGTCGCAGATCTTCATTTCGCCAGTCGTGACGCGGCCGACTGAGCCGCGGTGTTCCAGCCACTCGGTCCCGGTGATGGTCGTGACCGCCTGGGCTTCGGTGCCCGCATACAGCTCGAAGATGCGCTCCGCTCCCAGCCAATCAATCCAGGCTTGCTTCAGCCACGCAGGGCAGGGCTCGGCGAGGTGCCACACCACTCGCAGCGAGGAGAGGTCGAACCCCAAGCGCACGTCGTCGTCGAGGCGGAGGATGCGCTTCATCATCGTCGGGACCATGTACGCCACATCACATCGATGGGCCTCGATCGACGCAAGTGTCGACTCGGCATCGAATCGAGGCAGCAGCACGACGTGGTTGCCGGCGAGGAGTGCCTGACACGCCCACACCGCAGGACCGTTGTGATACAGCGGCCCAGGCATCATGAGCGCACCCCCCTGCTGCAACCCGAGCGGGAGCGGAAGGTCGAGGTCGTAGACCGCCGGGTCGCCTGACACGATCAGTTTCGGTCTGCCGGTGGACCCGCCGGACGTTGGAGCCTTCCAAGCAGGCGACGTTGCGTCCGGTAGCGGAGCGTCGGAGAGACTCGGATCGGGCTGATGACCGAGCGGCAGGGTCTTCGAGGTCGGTGGGAGGAGATCAACAGAGCCATCAGGGGCACCGATCACCACTTTGGAATTGGCAAGTTCCACGATGGCGGCGAGCTCTCGGGGTGGGAGCTTCGCGGACGTTGGTTGAGGTATTGCTCCAACCATCCAGCAGGCCACATATGCAACGAACCAGTCGGTCGAATTCGGCAACGAGACGGTGACGTAGTCGCCAACGCCAACTCCCAGGCCTTGCAACTCCCGTCCGAGTCGTGTGGCCGCTGACTGCAATTGTCGACGGGTCAGCGAGCTGTCGAGGCAGGTGACCGCGGGCCGGTCGGGATCTTCCGACGCGAGTGATTCGAGGCGGGCAGGGAACGACATCAACGCCATTGGCAGAGTCTGTCCGGTGGATGGGCATCGCCCGGTGTCAGAGCGTCTGGCGGGCCGTGGTCGAGCGCCCGCGCGTCACTGGCCTAGCTTGGACACGTCATGTGGAAACGTCCAACATCGGACCAGGTCGATCCGGACCCCGTTGAGATCACCATGTTCGTCACCAGTTTCGAGGCTCCGGCGCCGGCACCGGTGCCGGCGCCGAACCCGGATGTCGAAGGCGACGAGCACACCGCGTTGGCCGCGGATCCGGTACTGCTTCGTCGGCAGGGCACCGGGACGTGGCCGAACGGCGAACGCGCAGTGCGCCTCGGTCACGCCGAGGAAATTCTGATCACGCTCCCGAGCAATCCATTCAGAGCGATGGATGTGGCACGAACTGGGCGCCCGTTTGTGCCCCCGATTCGTGGGCTGCGCGTCGCGCTCGACTCTCGGCGTGACGGCGACTTCGAGGTCTCGTGGAACGGTGCACTCCGTGCGCCGATTCGGTGGCGCAATGTCAGCCTTCGGCTCTATGCCTCGCCATCGTTGAACGTCACAGTGTTGACCATCGTGCCTGACAAGGCTCGACGGATCTCGAGCCGCTCGTTCGTGCGCGTGGGGCTCCGCGTCGCCCGCGAGCTCGCTGGGCAAATCGAGGGTCAGTTGGCAACTTCTTCGTAGTAGCTCTGCAGCACCCCGAAAGCGAGCTTCCGTTCGCCTTCCTCGCTGATCAGACCCTTCCGGTTGTATCCGTCCTGTATGCCGGGGAGGACCCGCACGGGTGCTCGGAAGTCCTTAAGAATCCACGGAGAGAGCCCGGCCACCTCTCCCCCGTTGCCGGTTCGATTGGCCTTGACCATTTCAATCTGGGCTCGGTAGAGCGCCGCTTGGTACTCCTCCGTCCAGATTTCGCCTTCGTCGCCGTGGTATCCGGCCTTGGCCCCGCCGCCCATCTCGGTGAACACGATCGGTTTGCCGAAGATGGAGCGCCATGTCGCTTCGGGGATGGTCTCGCGGTCGCCGTAATACCACCCGAGGTATTGGTTGATCGCGATGACGTCGACCGCTGCACCGAGCGGATCATCGATGAGATGGTCGAGTTCCTGTGTCGGGAGTGTGAGCATCGCGGCGCTGATCAGGCGGGTCGGGTCGAGCTCGCGTGCGGTGTCAGCAAGCTTCGTGAGGAACGCCGTGCGTTCGGGGGACGGCAGCGTCTCATTGGCAACCGACCAGAAGATCACGGCTGCACGGCTGCGATCCCGGACGATCAGCTCCTCAAGTTGCTCCTGGGCGTTGCCCAGCACGTTGGGTTGGTCGAATGCGATGCCCCAGTACACGGGCAGTTCGCACCAGGCGAGGATGCCGCGACGATCGGCCTCTCGGACCATATGTTCGTCGTGTTGGTAGTGAGCGAGCCGCACGAAGTTGGCGCCCAGCTCCTGTGCCCAACCGAGCAGTGTCGATGCATGTTCGACGGTGTTGGCGCGGCGACCGCCCGATGGCGTCTCGGAGTGGATGGAGATGCCATGCAAGAACGTACGCGTGCCGTTGACCACGATGTCGGTGCCATCGGTCTCGACTGTACGGAACCCGACATCGTCGGTGACGTGGTCACGTTCGCAACTCCAGTGCACTTCGTGCAGGACAGGTGCTCCGGGGTTCCACCGCTCGGGGGCGATATCCAACTCAAAGGTGTGACTGACCGTCGTGTCGACGTTGAGGCTTGGAATGCGAAGCCGAACGTCGGAGTCTCCACCGCGCAACGTGACGCCACCGATCACTCGTCCATCTGGAGCCATCGTCAGCCAGGCATGCTGCATGAACACATCGGGCACAAACACCAAGTCGACGGCTCTGGTCAGCCCGCCGAAGTTCCACCAATCTGATCGCATGGCAGGGATCCGGTGGGGCTCGCGACGATTGTCGACCTGGATGACCAGAGAGTGCGCGCCGGCGGTCAGGCGTCCAGTCAACTCCACCGCGTACGGGCTGAAGCCTCCTGCATGGGTGGAGAGTTCCTCGCCATTCAGAAACACGCGGCTGGTGTGGTTGGCGGCGCCGATGTGCAAAAAGATTCGACCCGTGGCGACCTGCACGGCTGACACCTCGACCGTTCGTCGATACCAGACGGTGCCCTCGTAGAAGTGCAGTCGCTCATCCTGTGTATTCCAGTCCCCGGGAACGGTCAGCGTTGGCGATGAGTCGAAGTCGTACTCCACTCGATCGCCTGGGTGACGCGGCCTGTGGTCGCGAAAAAAGCCCCGATCGTTGCGATCTCCGAGAATGCCGATGTAGCCCATCTCATAGGGGTCGACAATGATGTTCCACGCGCCGTTGAGCGAGATTCGGCTGCGCTGCAAAACGTTGGAGATATTGATCGTGCCGGTGTTCATCGTGTGATCGTCGCACATCGGCGTGGAGGTACTACCCTTTGCAGTACAACTGAAACGCCGATCCACTCGATCGGGAGAGCCGGCACATTGGTCGGCGCTGAAGGCGCAACCCACCCCGGCAATCGCTCAAGCACCCGGACCGTTCGAGTGAGGCACGCTGGAAAGTGATCGATCGTTTGTCCATCGGACGTGCGCTTGTTCCGCCCACGGGGATCAAAACTCTCAGGCACAGATGACAGCGGGGGCCGCCACCACGATCCGTCGTGTACCCAGGAGCCACTTATGCCCACCCCGCTCAGTGATCTGTTTGAATCCGATGAATTCGTCCGTCGCCATGTTGGCCCGACCCCTGGCGATGTGGCCCACATGCTCGACGCTGTCGGCGTCGACTCCGTGGAAGCGCTGCTTGATCAGACCATGCCGGCCACGATCCGTTCGGGCGAACCGCTCGACCTCGCTCCCGCGGTTCCAGAACGCGAGGCGCTTCGTCGCCTCCGGGTGATTGCCGAGAAGAACCAACTTGTCACCTCGTTGATCGGGATGGGCTACACCGGCACGATCACTCCTCCGGTGATTGCACGAAATGTGCTCGAGAACCCGGCTTGGTACACCGCATATACGCCGTATCAGCCAGAGATCAGTCAGGGCCGACTCGAGGCGATTCTGAACTTCCAGACGTTGGTCACCGAACTGACCGGTCTCGATGTGGCGAATGCATCGCTGCTTGACGAAGGGACGGCCGCTGCAGAGGCGATGACGATGGCCAGGCGCCAGTCAAAGGTCAAATCACAACGCTTCTTCGTACATGAGGACACTCACCCTCAAACGCTGGCAGTGCTCAGGACGCGGGCCGAGCCGGTGGGGGTCGAACTCCTGGTTGGCGAAGCTGCTCTGCTCGATGGTGTCGACGCCGGCGGAGTCTTCGGTGCGCTGTTCAGTGCACCGAGCTCATCGGGTGCCGTTGTCGATTGGACCGCCGACATTGCCAAGGTGCACTCAATGGGGGGCATCGCCGCGGTCGTGACCGACCCTCTCTCGTGCCTGCTGGTCACTCCTCCAGGGCAAATGGGCGCCGACATCGCGATTGGTTCGGCACAACGTTTCGGTGTGCCGATGGGCTTTGGTGGTCCACACGCAGCGTTTGTGGCAGCGCGCGAGAAAGCTGCTCGATCGATGCCTGGGCGCATCGTCGGCGTCAGTACAGATACAGCTGGCCGCCCAGCGCTCCGGCTCGCATTACAGACCCGGGAGCAGCACATCCGGCGCGAGAAAGCGACATCGAACATTTGCACTGCGCAGGTGCTGCTGGCAAACATCGCTGGCCTCTACGCCGCATGGCACGGACGCGCGGGGCTGACCCGCATTGCGGAGCGTGTGCATCGACTCACCTCGATCGCTGCAGCAGGCTTGCGGGCTGCTGGTCATGAGGTGCTCAACGAAACGTGGTTTGACACCATCACGGTGCGCTCCAAGGACGTCGACGCGGCCATCGCCGCGGCGTTGGCCGCCGGATTCAACATTCGGCGGGTGAACGATGGAGTCTTCGGAGTGACCTTTGACGAGACGTCGACCCTCGAAACAGTATCGAGTGTGGTTGCTGCACTTGGCGGGCAGCCTGTCGACGATCCCGACTCAGCGCCTGATGGCATACCTGCAGCACTGCGGCGAACTGATGAGTTCCTCACGCAATCGGTGTTTGAGCGGTATCACAGTGAGCATGAGATGCTTCGCTACTTGCGTCGGCTCAGCGATCGAGACCTCGCCCTCGACCGGACCATGATCCCGCTCGGATCGTGCACGATGAAGCTCAACGCAACGTCGGAAATGGTGCCGATCACGTGGCCGGAGTTTGCTGACATCCATCCCTTTGCTCCCATCGAGCAGGCTGCCGGATACGTCGAGATGATTGATGATCTGGCAGACCGGCTCGCGGTCATCACGGGCTATGACGCAGTCAGTTTGCAACCCAACGCAGGCAGTCAAGGAGAATTCGCAGGCCTGTTGGCGATCCGGGCTTATCACCGCACCAACGGTGACGAACAGCGGACGGTGTGCCTGATCCCCTCGAGTGCGCACGGAACCAATGCTGCCAGCGCAGTGATGGCAGGTCTCGATGTGAAGGTGGTCGCATGTGATGATCGCGGCAACGTCGACATGGCCGATTTGCGAGTCAAGCTTGCCGATGTGGGCGACACGTTGGCCGCCATCATGATCACGTATCCATCGACGCATGGCGTGTTCGAGGCCGATGTCAGCGAGTTGTGCGGTCTGGTGCACGATGCTGGTGGTCAGGTGTACGTCGACGGTGCGAATCTCAACGCGTTGGTCGGTCACGCTCGCCCGGGCAAGTTCGGGGCAGATGTGAGTCATCTCAACCTGCACAAGACGTTCTGCATTCCGCATGGCGGGGGTGGGCCGGGCGTCGGTCCGATTGGTGTTCGCAGCCATCTCCAGCCGTTTCTCCCCGGCCATCCGCTGGACGCGGAGTCGCCGGTTGGGGCGGTGTCGGCGGCCAATTTCGGTTCGGCTGGCATTCTGCCGATCCCGTGGATGTACCTGGAGATGATGGGCGCCGCGGGCCTGACTGACGCCACCAGCGTCGCCATCGTTGCCGCCAACTACATCGCCCATCAGCTCGACCCGCATTTCCCGGTCTTGTACCGCGGCGAGCACGGACGGGTTGCTCACGAATGCATCATTGACGTACGCGACATCACCAAAGAGACCGAGGTGTCCGTCGACGACATCGCCAAACGGCTGATGGACTATGGGTTTCATGCCCCGACGATGAGCTTTCCCGTCGCCGGGACTCTGATGATCGAGCCGACCGAAAGCGAGACGCTGCGCGAGATCGATCGCTTCTGCGCTGCGATGATTGCAATCAAAGGCGAGATCGATCTAGTTGCGTCCGGAGAGTCCGCCATCGAGGACAGCCCACTTCGGCATGCGCCACATACGTCTGAGGAACTGCTCGGAGAGTGGAATCGGTCGTACAGCCGTGAAACCGGCGCATTCCCGCTGGACAGTCTCAGGGTCTCCAAGTACTTCCCCCCGGTCTCGCGTATTGACGGTGCCTATGGCGATCGGAACCTTGTCTGCAGTTGCGAGCCGCTTGAGGCGTACGCAAGCGGCTGATGCCGAAGCGTCTCAATCCTCGATGGCTCTGCCGGTGGTCGCACACTTCATCGTCATTCAGGGTGTCCTCGGCCGTGGCGAAGTAGGTTGGCGTGATGGCTGACAGTGACCCGCTCTCGCAGATGTTCAACCTGTTCGCGGCGCCACTCGCTGGCACGCTGCAATCCTTCGAACAGTTTCGCAAGGGTGTCGACGAGTTCCTTCGGGGTGTTGAGAACTTCAATCGCACGATGGAGAACCTGAACGAGACCACCGAACGAATCAACCGGTTGGTCACCGACGTCGAAGGCCCGATTCGTGCAGCGGTTCCGCAGATGACCCGCACGGTGAAGGCTGCTGACGACATGATGCAGGTCGTCAGCGGCCCGGCCATGGCTGCAGCACCTGGTCTTGAGCGGTTGGCCAAGACGCTGACCACGCCGGCGTTCACGCAGCTCCCTGACCAGTTGGGTCAGTTCAGCGACATTCTCGGTGATCTGCAGGCCCGTCTGGGCCCGCTCACGCAACTTGCCGAAACAGCGGGTGGCTTGTTTGGTGGCTTTCGTCGGCCGGGCGTGACCGGGGCGGCTCCGGCTCCGGAGCCATCCGCTCCGACTCCACCCGTGGCCGTGAAAAAGACGACCGCCAAGAAGGCGACGCCGCAGAAGAAGGCGACGCCGCAGAAGAAGGCAGCCCCAAAGAAGGCGACGCCGCAGAAGAAGGCAACCGCAAAGAAGTCAGACGAGTAGCGGATTAGACAAACGGTGTTGCGACGACGCGGCCGGCAAGCGTTTTGCCCCGGACGTCGATGTCGACCAGGTCGCCTTCGGCCGTTGTCGGTGGGAGAAATGCAAGTGCGATGCCGTGCCCAAGAATCGGTGAAAAGTTGCCGCTGGTCACTTCCCCGACGGCGACACCGTTGACGAGCACAGTGCAACCCGTGCGGGCCGGCCTCCGCCCGTCGGTTGCGATGCCGAACAGTCGTCGGGTGACACCATCACTGCGCTCTGACAACGCGGCGTCCTTGCCGATGAATGTTGGCTTCTCCCAGGCCACGACCCATCCGAGATCGGCCTGCAACGAGGTGATGCCGCGGCCGAGTTCCTGGCCGTGCAACGGCAGCGCCGACTCAAGTCGGAGCGTGTCGCGGGCACCGAGACCGGCCGGAGTGATTCCTGCGCCGATGAGTGCGTCCCACAGTGATCCGGCTGATGCCGCCGGGACAGCAATCTCGACGCCAGGCTCCCCCGTGTAGCCCGTTCCGGCGACGACACATGGTGCGCCGTGCCAGTCGCAGTGCGTCACGCGGAAGCGGCCGGTGGCGGCCGCCTCGGGGAACACTGTGGCCAGGACGGTCTTGGCTTCGGGGCCTTGGACAGCGATGACGGCGCGATCATGGGTCGTCTCGATGCCCCCGAGGGCAGCGACCACATCGTCGGTATTGGACGCATTTGGCATGACATCGAACACGTCGGGATCACCATCGGCCCGGGGATGCCACCACACGATGATGTCGTCGAGCACGGATGCGTCGTGCGCGTCGAGCAGGTGTGTGTACTGGGCTCGCCCGGGTGTGATCTTTCGGAGATCGTTGGTCAGTGTGGTCTGGAGCCGGTCGAAGGCGCCGTCGCCTGTGATGCGGACTGAGCCAAGATGCGACACGTCGAACATTGCGGCGCCACGGCGACACGCGAGGTGCTCGTTGATCGTGCCCGACGGGTAGGCGATGGGCATTTCCCATCCGCCGAACTCGACGAGGCTGGCGTCAAGAGCTTGGTGCTGCTCGACCAGGGGTGACCGCTCGAGTGTCATGTGATGCTCAGCCGATCCGGCGATGCGGCTGATCGTCGAGAATTTCCGAGGCGATGTCGGCGACGTCCGCTTCGAGTTCGTTCTTCATTCCGCTCATGGAGAACACCATGTTGAGGACGCCCTGGCCATTTTTCAACACGTCGATGAGCTCGCCGTCATCACAGACCTGCACGCTCTCGCCTTCGATGACAAGGTGCGCCGAGGCAATGTCGGTGGCGACGTGCTCACGGAGGTAGTCGAACACTTTGCGGACTTGTTCCAGTTTGATCCCGGCGTCGAGCAGCTTCTTGATCGTCTTGAGTTCGAGCAGATCGGTGTAGGAGTACCGACGACGGCTACCGCTACCACTGGCATCACTGAGCGATGGGCGGATCAGGTCGGTGCGAGCCCAATAATCGAGCTGGCGATACGAGATGCCGACGACGCTGGCGGTTTGCGTGCCGCTGTAGCCCAGCGATTCGGCGAGCCGCTTGTCGATGTCGGACAGCGGGGTCCCTGCGATACGTGTCATGTGATTGCCTCCGGTTCGTTGTTGCCAACGAACGAACAGATTGTGCTGCGGCACCACAGTTTCGTAGTTACAGCAGTGTGAGATCGTGAACCTTACGGATCGGACGCGCGACCGTCAACCTTTTGTCGAGACTTCGTCTCTCGGGTGTTGGTCAGGCCTCGAAGTCTTCGGGGCTGACGTTGTCGAGGAAATCCTTGAAGTCGTCGATGATTTCGGCAGCATCGACTTCCGGTTCGGCCGGTGCTTCTTGGGCTTCGGCTGCCATCAACTCGTCGGTGGCGAAGAGCGGCGCGTTGCATCGAACGGCGAGTGCAACGGCATCGGAAGGCCGCGCCGAGATGACCTTGTCACCCGACGGGCTCGACAGGTACACCTCGGCATGAAACGTCCGATCGCGCATTTCCGTGACGACGACCTGATCGACTGTTGCCCCCAGTTCGCCGAGGGTGATCAAGAACAGATCATGCGTGAGCGGACGCGGCGGCTCGACTCCTTCGAGCGCGTAGTGAATCGCAGAGGCTTCGGGCGTGCCGATGTAGATCGGGAGCAGCCTTCGGTCGCCATCCTGCTCACGGAGCAACATCATGGGTGTATTGGCTGGCACTTCGACGCGGACACCGACCAATTCGAGAGGGATCACTCTCCCGATCGTACTCAGTCTTCGTAGTGCTGGCGCATCGTTGATCGCATCAGGGCCGAGCGCAGTTGGCCGCCGATTTGTTCCATCTCGGTGAGTTGCTGGCGTGCCTGCTCGCGAGACCCCGGATTGCGCTGCCGTAACAGCGGCTGAATCATCTGTTCGAACAGGCCGGCTTCGCGATCCGCAGCCACTTTCCATCCGCGAAGGTGCCGCGCATCGAAGCCTGCGTCGAGGAACCGCTTGGCGATCGTGGCGACCTCAAGTGCGTCCTCGCCATACATGCCACCTGATCCGCGGATACCGGTGACGACGCCGTAGGACTCGAGGTTTTCGAGCGCAGCGGCATCGATCGATGCCATCGAGCACAGCTCGTCACGCGTGAGCGCAACGCTGGGCAGCGACGACGGTGCTGCGACATCGGCAACAGGTTCGGGCGAGGGCGGAATCGGGGTGTTGGCCGGCGCCAGATCGTCGACCTTGGCGCTGGACTCGGTCGCGTCTGTGGGCGTGTCGCCGGTGTCGGTGCGCGCGAACAGGGCCTCTGCGCCGGTCGGCGGCGCTGACGCGCCGGATGCGATCAGCGTGGCCGCAGGGTGCGCGGCAACAGCGTCGTCGTCGGGCATGTTGCGAATGCCTCGGGGGCGCGGGATCTCGCTCGTCGGGTCGATCTCGCCTGAATCCAGCCGGTCTTTGATGACGCGTAATGGCAAGTAGTTCTCGCGCTGCTCACGCAGGATGCAGCGCAGTAATTCAACGTCGTCGTCGTAGAACTTGCGATACCCCGACGGCGTGCGCTCAGGGTCGATCAGACCCTGACTCTCGAGGAAACGGATCTTCGAGATCGTGACGTCGGGAAACTCCTCGAGCAGCAGTGCGAGTACTTCACCAATGGAGAGATGCGACATCGATGCGGTCCTGCCCGGCAGGTCAGCCATCGTTCCGCTCGAAGAAGACCAGTCTGAACTTGCCAATCTGAACCTCGTCGCCGTGATGCAGCAGCATGCGGTCGATACGTTCCTGATTGACATACGTGCCGTTGAGCGAGCCGGCGTCGCTGGCGACGTAACCGTCGGCAGTGCGCTCGATCTCGGCATGACGTCGAGACACGGTGATGTCGTCAAGGCTGATCTCGCTGTTGGGGTGGCGTCCCATTCGGGTCACATCCTCGTCGAGCGGGAATCGGGCGCCGGCTTGCGCTCCGGCACGGACGATGAGGACACCGATCTCGGTTGAGAGTTCACCGACCGGAACCACGATGTCGTCCTTCGGCCCAGGAGCATCTTGTAACGGATCGATTGCGGTGAGGGTGATGGTTCGATCGCCAAGTGAATCCAAGGGTTCGCCGCAGCTTGAGCAGAACGTGCTCTCGGGCGGGTTGCGATGGCCGCATTGGTTGCAGAAGACGTAGGTGCTCATGAGCTCAGCCTTCGGTGAGCGCCCTGTAGGCGGCGGCGTCCATCAGTTCGTCAAGTTGGGCCGCGTCGGAATATTGAATTGAGCAGATCCAACCCTCACCGTAAGGGTCACTGTTGAGGAGTTCGGGCTGATCATCGAGCGCCTCGTTCACGGCAGAGATGACACCCGACACTGGGGCATAGATGTCACTGACTGACTTCGTGCTCTCAACCTCAGTGAAGGAGTCACCCAAGACCACGGTCGTTCCCTGCTCGGGAACCTCGACAAACACCACATCGCCGAGCGAATCCTGGGCATATTCGGTGATGCCGATCGTGACGACGTTGCCGTCTTGGCGGATCCACTCGTGGTCTGACGAGTAGCGGAGGTCAGCTGGAACGTTCATCGGTGCTTACCGTAGCGAGAATCACTGCCCGGAAGGAACCCGATCTGCGCGATGTTGGCGCCCGGCCGCAATCCCAGCTCGGACCTGGGGAATGTAGGCGATGCCGGTCCAGTAGCTGAGGGCGAGCCCCGGGATGCCGGTGACCCACGCAACGACGGCAAAGAAGTCCGACTCCGACACGCCTGCTTCGCTGATCAAGAAGCTCGGAACCGCCGCCATGAGCAGGAAGGTCGCCGTCTTGCCCCACCAGGTGACATCGAATCGTTCCATGCCAAAAAGCAGTGTCGCAATCGTCATCATCGCGCCCACTGCCACTTCGCGGAACAACACTGCGACAGCGAACCAGACAGGGATGCTGCCGTCGATGACGATGGCAATCACCGACACGAAGAAGAAGAGACGGTCGACGGTCGGGTCGAAGATCTTGCCGAACTCGCTCACCTGGTCGAAACGTCGAGCGATATAGCCGTCGATCCAATCGGTGCTCGCCAGCGCCACGAGCATCCACGCCGCTCCTGCGCGGTTGTCCTGGACAAACAGGAGCCAGAGAAAGATTGGGAGGCACAGCAACCGCAGGAGCGTGAAGGCATTGGGGGCCGTCCACAGATTGTCGAAGAGACCGGCCGAGTCGCTGTCGGATGTTTGAGCGGTCTCGTCGTCGCTGGTCACATCTCGATCGTACGGCGCGCGTACTGTGGCGCGGGTATGAGCACCGTCTTCACCATGATCATCAACGGCGATATTCCCGGGACCTTCGTGCATCGCGATGACCGCTGCGTTGCATTCATGTCGATCAATCCAATGACACCGGGACACGCGCTCGTCGTACCCATTGAGGAGATCGATCATTGGATCGACGCTTCTCCCGAGTTGTCGACGCACCTGTTCGAGGTATCCCGCCGCATTGCCAAGGCCCAGGAGCGTGCCTTCGGCTGCGAAAAGGTCGGGCTGATAATCGCCGGCTACGAGGTGCCGCACGCCCATATCCACCTGGTGCCAACCAACGAGATGAGCGAACTCTCGTTTGCGAATGCTGCTGCGCATGTCGACCGCAGCGACCTTGAAGATTGGGCTGCTCGAATCATCGCTGCACTCTGATCCAGAGCGGACGGCTCACATCGGGTTGAGGAGGTCGGCGGCGTTGTTGCGGACGTTGTTCACCTCGGTGGAGACAGCGTGCATCTTGAGCGCTCCAGCGTTGGAGGCAGAGAAGATGTCCGACAGTGCGTCGATGTCGTCGTTGCCTGGATCGAGCCACTCGTCCCACCGATCGCGCGGGACGAGCACCGGCATTCGGTCGTGTACTGGTGACATCAGGTCGTTGGCTCCAGTTGTGATCACCGTGGCGCTGTGCAGCCAACGATGATCGGGATCTGACGGGTCCTTCCACGCGGCCCAGAGGCCTGCGACTGCGAGCGGTTCGCCGTCGACGCGGTGGATGAACATGGGCTGCTTGAGCGACGCGACCTTGGCATTGCGCGGACCGTCAGCGGCGCCCGGTTTCCATTCGTAGAACCCGTCCATCGGGATAATCACACGCTTGTTCTTCACCAACCCGCGAAACGACGGCTTCTCGGTGAGCGTCTCGGCGCGGGCGTTGATCATCCGCGCGCCAATCTTGCGCTCCTTGGCCCAGCTGGGAATCAGCCCCCAGTGGAAGGCCTGGACCGTCTTGTCGAGCGGCGCATCCGGATATGCAGCGCGTGCAACGACGCCGTAGACGTCGTGGGTCGGCGCGACATTGAAGTTTGCTCCGAGCGGCGCAACATCTGCGGTTGCGCCGAAGTAGGCCGCGATTGCATCGGGCGTACTGGTCGAGACGAACCGTCCGCACATGTCAGCTCGGCGAGTCGGCGATGGCGCCACTCAGGCTGCTGATAACGCCATCGATGGAGCCGGGGCTGAGCCGGTACCAAATCCAACGACCTCGTTTGTCACCTGCGACCAATCCGGCCTTGTTGAGCACCTTGAGATGGTGCGAAATCGTGGGCTGCGACTTGCCGATCGGCTCGACGAAGTCACAGGCACACACTTCGCCACTCGCCGACGACGCGATGATCGACAACATCTGAATACGAACCGGGTCAGCGATCGCGCTGAGTTGAACCGCAAGCGCTGTTGCGTCGCTGAGATCGAGGCGGGAGACACCGCCGCCGCAGCACGGGGCGTCGGTGTTGGTCGGGACAGGCTTGGTCATATTGGTCATATTGGTCATATTGGTCATCGTTGGCGGGAAAGCTCGCTGGTGCACGTCATCGCTGACCGTGACGCTACTCGCCCACTCAGGTCTTCTATTGACGCGAGATTCGACGCCCGAGCGAGGTCTTGTGGACTTCATCGGCGCCGTCGTAGATTCGCGCTGCTCGTTCGTGGCTATACCAGTAGGCGAGAATCGTGTCGTCGGTGACGCCGAGGGCACCGTGGACCTGGATGGCCGTGTCGACCGCTTTGAGCATGGTGCCGGCAACGGAGAACTTGATTGCCGAAATCTGGTCACGTGCGCCTTTGGCTCCATCGGTATCGATCTTCCATGCTGCGTGCAGCGTCAACAGGCGGGCGCTTCGGATCTCGGCATCAAGCTCGGCAACCCAGTGCCGCACGATCTGCCGGTCAGCGAGGGTGTCTCCCTCGGCGGTGATGACCCGTTGGTTGGCGTACGCGCAGAGCAGACAGAAGGAACGGCTCGCGATACCGAGCCAGCGCATGCAGTGATGAATGCGCCTGGGACCGAGCCGCTCTTAGGCAGACGCCCATCTGGCGGACCCGTTGCTGCAGCGCCGCGACCTGCTCTGCGACAACCTCGGGGTGCCCGCGGAGGAACTCGCCTCGAGTGGAATCACCTCCTCGTCCATGGAAGCATGGTCAATGGGGAGGATTGTCCGCATTGTGTCGGAGATCTCGAAGTCCATGGGATGTCCCTTCGGCCGTGCTCGGCGCAACGTCGTTGCCTCCGCACGGTAAGCAAGCCTGCGCTTGCTGCCCAGTGCCGGAAGTCCCTGGTTGCAACGAGGTGTTCTAACTTTTCGGCGGGGCCGCTGAAACCGCGCGATCGACCGCCGGAAGCCGCAGCGTCAAGAGCCAGGTGACGCCCACGAAGGCCGCGGCACCCCAGAGTGCGACGGGGAGCCCGCCCCACAGGTAAAGCACACCTGACAGCAACGTGCCGACAAAGCGTCCCACTGCATTTGCTGAGTAGTAGAAGCCGACATCGATAGATACGTCGTCTTCGTTGCTATAGGCAAGGATCAGATAGGAGTGGACCGAAGAGTTCACGGCGAACGCCACGCCGAAGATGATGAGCCCGCCCACGATCACGGCGGTGACTGCGATGCCGGCTGTGACGAGGGCGGCGATTGTTAATGCGATGAGGCCGAGGATCATCGCCCACCATCGAGCGCCGGCAACGTCGCGGTCGACCCCGTTGGCCTGGTCAGAGCCATCTGGTCGTGTCGAGCCGAGAATACGAGGGGCCATCGACTGCACTCCCCCGTAGCCGATGACCCACGCGGCCAGAAAGCCGCCAACGGCGTAGAACGACCAGCCCAACTCCTCTTCGAGGAAAACTGGAAGTGCCACGACGAACCAGATGTCGCGAGAAGCGAACAGGAACACTCGGGCAGCAGACAGCCGGTTCACGGGGCCGGATTTGGAGAGAATTGAGCCGAGGGGCGTCCGCTTCTTCGACTTGCCGATGTCCTCGTTCAGCATTGCCATGATGGCGACGAGTGCGATACCAACGATCGCCGCGAGCGTCCAGAGCGCGGCCTCGTATCCAAGCGATGCAAGCAGCGCAGCGCCCAAGAAGAATCCGACGCCCTTCAAAGCGTTCTTGGAACCGGTCAGTATCGCGACCATCTTGAAGAGGGCACCGTCTTCGTCGCCGGCGACGAACTTGACCGCGCTTTTCGAACTCATTTTCGTGAGATCTTTGGCGACGCCTGACAGTGCCTGCACCGCCATCACGAACACCACTGAGGTCCACTCGGCCCACGATTCTTGCTGCAGCGTGAGAGCAACCAAGGCGGCGACTTGGAGGCCCAGACCGACCCGCAAGGTGAGCCCGAGACCTGTTCGCGACCCGACCCAGCCGCCGATCAGATTGGTGACAATCCCCATGAATTCATAGGCGAGGAAGAGAAATGCAAGTAGGACCGGCGAGTAGCCCAGTTCGTTGAAGTGCAGCAGCACCAACATGCGCAGGGCACCGTCGGTGAGCGTGAACGCCCAGTAACCGGCGGTGACCAGCGCGTAGTTGCGAACGTTCATTGCTCGGTGGTCACCCTGCTGGGAGTAACGCTGCGACCTTCGCTGCGAGGTCAGCCATGCGGAAGGCGTACCCATATTCGTTGTCGTACCAGACGAGCACTTTGACCATTCGACCATCGATGACCATGGTTGAGGGGCCGTCAACGACGCCGGACCGTGTGTCGTTGGTGTAGTCCGCGGATACCAGGGGAAGGTCTTCGAATCCGAGGATGCCGGCCAGTTCGCCGTTGGCGGCGGTGCGGAAGTGATCGTTGATTTCATCAACGGTCACTTCTCGTTGCATGGTGAAGACCGCATCGGTGAGCGACGCGTTGAGCAGCGGTACGCGCACTGCGGTTCCGTTCAGTTTGCCGCTGAGTTCCGGATAGATCATGGTGATGGCGGTCGCCGATCCAGTCGAGGTCGGAATCAGAGAATTCAGCGCCGACCTTGCACGTCGGAGATCCTTGTGTGGGGCATCGACGACGACTTGCGTGTTGGTCACGTCGTGGATCGTGGTGATTGCCCCGCGTTCGATTCCGACGTGCTCGTGCAAGACCTTGACGACAGGTGCCAGGCAGTTGGTGGTGCATGAGGCGGCCGTCACGATGTCGTGCACGGCTGCGTCGTACAGGTCGTCGTTGCACCCCATGACGATGTTCAGCACGCCGTCGGCCGTCACGGGTGCGGCCACGATGACCTTGCGGACACCGCCGTCGAGGTATGGCTGCAAAGTTTCGGCGGTCTTGAATTTGCCGCTGCATTCGAGCACGATGTCGACGCCATGGTCGGTCCACGGCACGGCTGCCGGTGTGTCCTGTGAGGAGTACGTGACTGCGGTGCGGTCGACCGTCATTGATGTGCCATCAGTGCTGACTTCGCCGGCGTAGCGGCCGTGGACAGAGTCGAATTGGAGAAGGTGCGCTGCGGTGCCGACATCTGCCTGAGGGTCATTGACGTGGACAACCTCGATGCCGTCTCGGCCGCTGAGTCCACGAACGACGAGGCGGCCGATTCGTCCAAAACCATTGATTCCGATTCTCGTCGTCATGGTCGATTCCTCGTAGGTGTGCTCGTCCACCACACTCTCGGCGAGAGCCTGGGCGTTTAGTCAGATTCAATCACTCGAGGAGTGTTGATTGGCTGAATGCAGAGTGAACTCCAGGTGGCGGAACGCGCTGCGGATTCAGGATGACAGTTTGCGGACCACGTCGCAGCCGGACGCCGACTGCCGGGAAGAGACAGCTTCCCGACGCCGTCCACCTCCCTGCGAGGCCTGTTCAGGTTGTTTGGACGATGAGCACGGACCGGTCGGCGTGGTGGGCGCATCGGCTGGAGATGCTGCCGAGTAGGAAGCGGCCGATGCCATGCATGCCCCGGTTGCCGACGACCGGCAGGTGGGCATCGACCTGCTCACATAACGACAGCAGAGCATCTGCTGGGTCGCCAGAGAGCGCCTGGGTCGTTGATGTCGCACCTGCTTCTTCCGCAAAAGCTGTGGCTGACTCGAGCGCCGCTCGGACAGTTTCCTCACTTGCTTCGCCCCATCCGCTCAGGTCAACGATTGCGGCAGGCGATGCCACGTCACCCACGCCGCGATGCTTGCCGCCATGTCAGGCGCACACATCCACATCGCAACAACTGCGCCAAGGATCCCGATCGTGGGTTGCGGCGCTACTTGAACCGTCGGTACCGACAACAATGGATGCGTACATCGCGAACCTTTCGTTCAGACGATGGATGACTTTAGCGCTGGTCGGAGGAAGCGATCCGGCGATCGTCGGCGCGTGCACCGCCGTCGCCCCGATTCCTCAGCGCACACGAGAGTGACGACTTTCTATGGCTTGCGGGGCCCCGAGGGCACGGTTCGCCAGAGGCCAGCCATCGTCAGTGGAAGCAGCACAGCGGCCATCCACCATGGGATTGCACCGAGCGCCCACGCCAACGCAATGACACCGATAACAAGGATCAGCAGCAAGGGAATCACAATCCACGCGACTGACTTCTCTTGAACCGGCATCATCGCAGAGTCTTGCACGCAGCGCACGCCAAGCCTTGGGCGCAGCCGTCAATAAGTGGTGTTGACGACGAGGACATCGCAGGGTGCGTGGCGGATGACATCGGTGGCAATTGCGCCGAGCAGGCGGGCAACACTTTTCACGGGGCGATTGCCCACCACGATCATCGACGCGTTGAGTTGCTCCGCTTTCTCAACGAGCGACTTCGTTGGGTCTGTTCCCCCGAGCGCGTACGTGGCCGTCGGCACCGGTGATCAGCACTCGATTGCCGCGCAGGATGGATGTCACGGCGTCGAGATTGGTTGCAATCTGTTCGGGTCCCAGGAGGTCCTTGATCTGCACGTCACGAATGTCGGCGGTGATGTGCCGCTGCGCATCGCCGCCGACATTCGGGGAACGATCTTCATTGCAATATCTGCAGCCTCAGCTGCATCTGTGGCGCGTCGCACCGTCTCCTGCGGCGCATTGGTGATCGCGAACACGGCGAGGTTGGCGCCTGTCGCCGCGACAACATCGGTCAGATCATCGATTCCGCCGACGATCGGTACTCCCATGAATCATCGGCCATGGTGGTCGGGGTCCTCGTCGAGCACCGCAACCGGCCTGAACCTGGCACGTGGGCTGTGCAGCATGTCGGACACGATGCCGGCGCCGGAATCGCCCGATCCAATGACGACTACGCCCAGTCCGAGTTGATCCACGGATCGGCGAAAGGAGAAGAACCGGCTCTGGAAACGCAATAACCCCGTGAGGAACGTCACGGTGACCGTGCCGGTGACGACTACCGAGGTTGGCACGAAGCGGGGCGACACATTGACGACTATCAGGAGGGCCATCACTGTTGCACCCGACTTCAGGAGCAGCGGCGCTTCGTGAAGGCTGGCGTGACGCCAGAGCTGGCCGTACAGGCCCCATCCGAAGTTGCTGAGCACCACCGCTCCAGCGGCGAACGGGAGAAACGCTGCGAGGCCTGATCAGCCGTCGGCGAGGATGGTGCCGTCATAGCGCAGCAACAGCATCAGTAAGAATGCTGATGCCACGAGCGCGAGGTCGAGCGCCACGACAACGAGGTCGCTGCGCATGCGCACAGCTTGACTCGCGAGCCGGGCCCACGCGTGACGCAGGCTTGGTCCGGTGTCTGCGGAGAACTCCAGCTCGTTAATCATCGGTCCTTCTCGAGCCCTTGTCCGGGCGACACGGTTTCGCCGTTGGGAATCGCGCTCTGTTCGACCTTTCGACACCGCAGCCCTTCGCCTTGAGAGAATCCGGAACATGGGCCGGGTCCTGGCGCGATCAGCCAGACCCAGCCACGCCGAGATGAGGCAGGACGACCAACCTGCCAGCTCGTCTACACCGATCGAAGGTTTTACGTTGTGTGGCGCGGCTGGAGAGTGTGGACTCGGGCCCGCAAGCGCTCGCGTCCGGCTTCCACTTCGCGCCGTTCTGCTTCTCGGTGGGCACGTCTGGACTGACCAGCTTCAATAGTTCGCCATCGGCACGCCTTGCCACGACTGCAGTCAAGAGTTTGTCTCGTTTCACTGAGATCGACTCGATGGGGGTTCGTTAAGTTGCGACGATGCGTGACCGCACCAGCTCACACCCCGGGTATTGGCCGTCGGCATGGCCCGTCGAGTGCGGCGGGAACCGGCGGCAAAAGGCCAGCCCCGGACGACTCGATGCAGCCTCCGGTGCAGCGAGTGTGATTTCTCGCCACGACGACAAATGGCACGTTATGGCAATCGAGAGAAACAGCGGGCAGTGGTACGTGGGCGGCACGATGGCTGCGTTCAGTGGGCCGCCACCATTCGGGTGGGTGGAACGGATTGATCCAAACACCCTCGATGTTCTCGCCGCTTCGCCACAGTTGCCCTGTGGGGACCATGTCTGGTGTGGTGCGATCCTCGCTCACGCCAACGGGTCGATCATGTCGGTCAATGGAAATTATCTTCATCGCCTCGACCCTGATGATCTCTCGATATTGGTCGAACGCAGGCTGCCAGCAGACCGTTCGCATAATGGTCTGTTGGCGTTGGCGGACGGCTCGTTGATCACGAAGGACCTGCGGCTTGAGGGCCAGGGCGGCACGACGCTCACCCGCCTCGACCCGGGATCCCTTGAGATTCTCGGCCAACCGCTGGTGCTCCCCGAGGGATCGATGGGACGGATTGCCGCCAATCTTGAATTGGATGGAACTGAGACGGTGTATGTGCCCGGAACCGAACATCTCTGGCGGATACATCTTGAGGGGGACGAACTCGTCATCGATGCCGAATGGCAGCCCCGATACCGAACCACCGATGACCGGTTTGGCCTGTCATGGGATGCCTGCCTGTCAGACGACGTGTGTTGGGCCATGGACTGCGGTGACGTCGCCTCGGTCCGACGAATACATCAGACCGAACCGAACGGCCGCTTCGGCACCCCTCCCGGGCGGGACCTGTCGTGGCGCCTCGACGCGCCTTGGGACGGCCCACAGCGGCTCCATCGGATCTCGCTCACTGACCCGACGGCGCACGTTGTGATCGAGCCTTTCGGCACTGCAGGCGGCGGCATCATTGCTCCACCAGTCCACGTCCCTGAGTTCGACATGGCTATTGCGTGGGACAGCATCAACGGTGGCCTCGCCGGAGTCTCCACAGCGGACGGCGGTCTTGAGGTCGCGTGGCACCTCGACGTACGTGCAAGCATGCAGCCAGTGGTTTTCCCCGAGTCCGGTGAACTCGTCATCAACGACTTCACTGCTGCCGGAACTGACGACGTCATCGTGGTCGACATCGCTACTGGGGCGCTCCTTGCTCGAGTCGCAACGGGCTCGCGGATCGCGAACGGAATGTTTCTCACTCCGGGAGGGAATCGAGACATCTTTTACTGCAGCACTCTCACCGTTGCCCGCATCGCTTGGTCATGACGCGAGTAGGTCACCTGCGGTAACGAGCGCCGGCCACGAAGCTGGGGTCGTCAGGCTGCCCCACTCGGATTGTTCATCGGGAGGTCAGGGTCGGCGGTCCACTCCATGAGGCTCCCGTCATAGACAGCGACATTTGTCTTCCCGAACAACGCCAGCGCAAAGGCATCGACCGTTGCGGCGATTGCGCCACCGCAGTAGGTAATCACATCACGTTCGTCAAGGAGTCCAGCTCGACTGAGGTGTTCGTGCATTTCGGCTGGCTCAACAAATGCAGCAGTTTCGGCTTCGATCAGCGACCGGAATGGCACGTTGATGGCCCCGGTGATGTGTCCCGAACGCGGACCGTATGAGGTGCCGGTACCGTCGAAGCTGTCGGCCGGAAGTGCATCGACAAGACATGTGAGGGCGGTCGCCTCCTGAGCGAGGGTTCCGTGCACTGCGGCGAGCACCTCTGCTTGAGTTGCGTTGCCCGACGTCGCCGGCGTGAGTACAGCGGGCCGCGCGATCGATGGAACCGTTGAGGGCTCGTCCGTGAGTGGCCGACCTTCAGCCTCCCACTGTTCGATACCTCCCCACAGAATGGCGCAGTCGACTCCAGAATGGTGCAAGGTCCACCAGGCCCGCGTGCACCACATCGTTCCCGAGTCGATGCCCTCGCGCGGTGTCCGAGCAACGAGCACCACTTTGGTGTCGGGCCCGACACCGACCGCGTTCAGCGCAGCGCCCACTTCGTCCACAGTCGGCCACATCCAAGGAAGTTCAGCCGACTGATTCGAAAGCACACCCTTGCCTGCGGCGCTGTCAAAAAAGAGAGAGCCAGGGATGTGCCCTTCTCTATAGCACTCTGCCTCTGCACGATTCTCAAGCCGTCCGTTGAGTTTCGCAGTGACGTCAAGGACGCGCACATGAGGTGAGTCGAGATGTGCAGCGAGCCAAGCGGTCGTGACGAGGTATTCGGGCCGGGCAAAGTCCATCTCCGAGTCTTGCCCGTACGGACTGCTCTCGCCAACGCGGCCTGAATCCTGCGGTGTGGCAGGGGTGCAACACCGGGGTTGTTTAGGAGCTGTGGAGATCTCGGTGGAGGAAGGCCCACCAGCTGATCAGGAGTGAGATGGTGGCGACGCCGAAGGGGATGAGGACTGGCCAGTTGAGTCCGTTGATCAGCATGACATCGTCGACGTACCACCGCCATGAGGACAGCCACGTCAGACCGTCGAGGCTTGAGGTCATGCTCGACAACGTGTAGAGCACGTAGCCACCGACGCCGAGGGTGACGGCGCCGCCCATAGCAACGCTTTTGCGACCGGTGACGGAACCGATCAGAAACGCCAGCGACGCGAGCCCGAGCGCGATGGCAAATGCTGAGATCGTGCCGTCGACAATGTTGCCGATCGTTGCGCCGGGAGCCGTCGACGTCGTTCCGTCCGGCAGCTCCGTCGACGCAAGCGAAGCAATCTGGGGTAACTAACGCCGACTCAATCGGTGCGGCTCATTCTTGCGACGCCTATAGAAAGCAGGTCGACA